>Ga0233437_1002538_pt1 | contig 27114 bp, 28 predicted proteins | sample SI_122_August201_FD_182714 | JGI IMG/M metagenome (GOLD analysis project Ga0233437, IMG submission 182714) | Seawater microbial communities from Saanich Inlet, British Columbia, Canada - SI_122_August2016_200_MG | ecosystem: Environmental > Aquatic > Marine > Inlet | place: Canada: British... | reverse complement strand
TTATAATATTCTGTCATCAGAGAATGGGACAGATGCTTTAAGAATTGCAGAGACGGAAAATCCGGATTTGATCCTTTTAGATATTATGATGCCAGGCATGGATGGTTTTGAAGTTTGTAAAATACTAAAGGAAAAAGATAATACCAAAGATATTCCTATTATTTTTCTGACGGCCAGAAGTGAGCCGAAGGATGTTATTAAAGGGTTTCAGCTGGGAGCAGTGGATTATTTAAGGAAGCCTTTTGAAGTCAGTGAATTACTCGTCCGAGTGAAAACCCATGTCAGGTTAAAGCATTTACAGCATAACCTGGAAGATATGGTCGAAGAAAGGGCCCGGGAGCTGGTGGCTGCGCATGAAGAACTCAATAATATGCATGATGAATTAACCTTTGTGCATACTAAACTACAGGAAGCATACCTGGAAATCATTAGACGATTAGCCAGAGCAGCTGACTATAGAGATAATGAAACAGGTATGCATATTATTCGCATGAGTAATTATTCAGCAATATTAGGCAAGGCTGCTGGTATGGAACATGACGAATACCGTAGTTTAATGCATGCGGCTACCATGCATGATGTTGGGAAAATCGGTATTCCGGATTCTGTACTCTTAAAACCTGGAAAACTAACCAGTGAAGAGTTCGATACTATGAAAGCGCATTCATCACTTGGGTCTAAGTTATTGTCCGGGATTCAATCGAAACTTCTTCGCATGGCCGCTAAAATTGCCATAACGCACCATGAAAAATGGGATGGAACCGGATATCCCAATGGTCTTGCCGGTGAAGATATTCCCCTTGAAGGTAGGATTGCAGGTATTGTTGATGTTTTTGACGCTTTGGTTTCATCAAGACCTTATAAAAAACCCTGGTCAGTGGATGAGGCAATTGAACTAATTAAAAATGAAAAGGGGAAACATTTTGATCCAAGGTTGGTGGATTTGTTTATAGAAAACCTATCGGAAATCCTGGAAATTAAAGAGAAGTTTGCCGACTCCCAGGAAGGCAAAGCTGGTATTACTGGTGAATGAGGTTTCCTCCTCCCCTGCCAAAAATTCCTTTATGCCTACTATTATTACTGCAACAGTCTTATTAAATCAGCTAAATCATAGCTAATTTGTTGTTAGATAAATGTTTTATATAAAAATACAATGTCATTTAGCTTACTGGGATTTACTTTGGGATACTTTGAAAATGGGCTTTTTGGGGTCGGGATATGGGCTAGATTAGAAGTCTATAGTTAAGAAAAACCGTAATATGGAAAAAAACTGGTTGCCAAAGGGCAATTGTACTATGACCGAATTTTGTAAAGAAAAATTAATAACAGGATGTTAATATTGATAATGCGACCACATCCTCAATACATGAACAATCTTTTTTTCCTTATCAACAGAATAGACTAAACGGTGCTGTATATTGATCCGTCTGGAATAATACCCTTTGAGGTTACCGACTAACATTTCGTATGCTGGGTATTCTGTGAAAGGATCAATCTGAAGGGAGTTCAGTAACCTCTCTGCTTGTGATTTCAATCCTGATTTATTCAGTCTCTTAGCATCTTTAACAGCATTTTTTGAGAGAATTACTTTCCATTTTACCACTGAAGATTCTCCAGAGCTGTTCCCTCTTCAAGAGGCTCATGAGCTGCATCTTGGATAGTTTGAACTAAACCGGGGATTTGGTTCAAATAGAGAGTTTCAGCAATAGCATTCCAATCATTTTCTCCAATCACGACAAAGTTCTCACCCTTTCTGCGTTTCACCTTTAGTACATCATGATTTGCAATACACTTATCAACAGCTGATTTAAGATTTTGCCTGAACTGGTTTGCAGATGTTTCATTCATTGTATTTTTATTCTTTTTAAGAGTTGTTTTTTCTTTCCACTTCACTGAATATTAATTTTACCGTACGACTTTCTGGTACCATTGTCAATGGATATTACATTAGTGAACTGAACTTTATAATCTAAACTTTTAAGAATAGCAGATTATTTTTAAATGGACTGGATATCTGATATTCTGAATAGGTATCAAATTCCCTTACAAACATTGGGATTATGGTTTGCCTCAGAACCAAATGCAGCACTTTCTACAGACAGGACATTATTTTAATCGGATTCTAAAGCTTTCCTTATAATCATATTGCATCTCTAGGAGTTTATTGTTACTAACGTTTACATCACCGGTGCGCAATTCAGCGTCCGTTTCCGAGTGCATTTGTTCTGTGAGGATGAACTCAGTTTTCGACATGGAATTTTTGAATTTTTATTTCTGGTAAATGTTTGTAGTGTTTTTCATTTTCTGTGAAAAGAGGCATTTGCTTTATCACTGCTGAAGCCCCAATCAATGCATCAGCCAATTCCATTGAATGACTTAATGCATATTGCTCGACATAAAACATAGGCTTGGTGGAGATAAGCGCGTCAATCTGAATGACTTGGGCATCCAAAACACCTAAGGCCTTTTTAAATGCGTTCAGCTCTTTTTTGTTTCTGACTCCCTGAATAATCTCCATATAAGTCACTACAGATAGCCTAAACCCATCTAGATTGTGAATTGCATCAATTGCACTTTGATAGCCTCTTGAATACCAAATTAAAATATCTGTATCGACAATCAAAATGATCTCCTTTTCCTGATATTTCGAACATACCCTTTGACATCGTTTATATCAGATCGGTCTTTCCACATACCGCAGAGCTCGTTTTGCTTATCTTCCTGACTCGATTTGGCAATCGGTACAATTTTCGTGTAAGGTTTACCATGAAATGCAATTATAGATTGATAAGTTCTGATTAAAATGATAAATTATTAATTAAATGAGCACAATATAGCAGAATGACAGCAAACTGTTCTTTTATTAGAACAATTGAGTAGGTGCTAAATGGATTTAAATCAGATGTTAATATTTGCAAAAGTCGCTGAATTGCAAAGCTTTACTAAAGCAGGTAGAGAGCTAGGCATTGAAAAATCAAATGTGAGCACTAAAGTAACCAAGTTGGAAGACCGGTTAGGGGTAAGCTTGTTGAATCGAACGACGCGTTCTGTCACTTTGACAGAAGCTGGTGCTGGCTACTATCAGTTTTGTCTTGATATTCTGGAAAAAGCAGAAGAAGCGGATTCCTTCGCAGAGTCCTTAAATGCAGAACCCCAGGGAACGATACGTGTTTCTGCACCTGTTGACGCCGGGGCGCTGATGACAAAAAATTTGATTAAACCCTTTTTGGAAAAATATCATAAATTGAAAGTAGATTTATGTTTGACCAACAGGAAAGTGGATCTGATCAAAGAACGTTATGATATCGCCATTAGAGCCGGGACTTTTCCCCAGGAGGATTCAAGCTATACCACCTGGCAAATTGCCAGATCCGACAGCAGACTTTATGCGTCACCAGCATATTTGAAAAAATGGGGAGAACCAAAAACCGTTGAAGTTTTGGAAAAAATGGAAATGATCGTTTTTGCAACAGAACAGGGATTTGAAAACAAAGTCAGTGTAAAAGCAAAAATAGGAAAGAAAAACATCCACTTCTCTCCAATATACAAACTTAAGGTTAACGATATGGCAACTTTTCTTGAGTCAACGATTCACGGCTTGGGAATAGCGATATTGCCAACCTCATTTATTGATAGACACCTAAAGAATCGTTCTTTAATCCCCATCTTGCCTGAAATTGTTTTTCCAGAAGTTGGCTTTTATGCGATTTATCCCAGTAAACAGTTGAGATCAGTCAAGCTCAATGTTTTTTTTGAGTATCTAAAAAGTTGGAAACCGATGCTATAATATTAACCCCCGGAAGACAATTTAATAATGATAACTCAAACGGATTTACTACTGGGATTGATTACTCTGCTAACATCAACATTTACGGCAATCATCGGAATGGGAGGTGGGATGGTTTTAATCGGAATTCTCCCCTCCTTTCTTCCGCCACTAGCATTGATCCCTGTTCATGGCGCTGTTCAGCTGACCAGTAACGTCAGTAGATTTCTGTTTTCCTTCCAGGCAATTCGCTGGTCATTGGTACCGGCTTTTGTGATTGGCAGTATATTGGGTATCTTGGTTTTTGGTTTTTTTGTTTATTCTGTTCCGACACAGTATATTCCTATCGGTATTGGCAGTTTTATTATTTTCAGTGTTTGGTTTTCCAGGTTAAGCAGCTTGTTGTACAAGCTGGAAAACTATTATATCTTAGGATTTTTACAGTCTGGATTGGGATTAATCGTTGGGGCTACAGGGCCGCTAGGTGTTACCCAATTACAAAAAGATCTGGATGATAAAGATGAAATTGTGGTAACTGCTGCTTTATTCATGTCGATCAGTCACGCAGTGAAGTTAATCGTATTTGGATATATTGGTTTTCAATTTACCCAATATATCTCGACCATGGCTGTTATGATTATCGGTGCGGTTTTGGGATCTTTTATTGGAACAAAATTGCGTGGTCGAATGCCTAATCAATGGTTCAATGTGGTATTGAAAGTTTTTTTAACCGGTCTGGCTGTAAAAATGATTTTGTTCAGTATTATCTAAGTACAACAGTTCCTGGTCGTTTAATAAGGGGAGTTTTGTTATTAGTGGATCACTTTTTTGAAAAGATTAAATCGATATCAAAACTACTAAACCACAGTGCACACAGTGGTTACAGAGAACTTAAAGAATAGAAAATAGCGACGAGCCGAATTAACAGTTTACTTATGGCTCAAAACGAAGCATTGACAGCATATCATAGATATTGTGCTTAATGAGAACGGATCTTTATTTAAAAATCAGATTGTTCAGGTCGGAAATGGCGTCCAGATAGAAATCACAATTGATTTTCATATACTGCTGGATAACAGGAATCTGGTGGCACCAACCTGCCGCAGCAACCGGAACGCCAGATTTTTTAGCCATTACCACTGCGGGTTTTAAATCATCAACAATCAGGGCTTCATAGGGTTGAAGATTGAAGGTTTTCAGTATTTGATTGACCGGATATGCTGCCGGTTTTCGTTTTTCCGGGTCCATGTCCCAACCGTAAATCAGATGCGGTAGCTTTGTCCCGTTGAAAGCTTTATTCTGGTAGTGACTTTGAATAACATCCACATCGGAATGGGATACAACTGTTACGATGCCCCCTGCCGCATGAAACTGATTTAATAGATTAATAAAACCTGAATAAAAGGTGGGTATTTTTTGGGTCGAATACTCACGCCAGATATCATATTCTTTTTGCATTTCCGTTTCAGAAAACTTTAATTCATCCTTTAGAAATTCCATGATTCCCGGATCAAAATTTTTCGTGAACCATCCTTCCAGAGATACTGGTACTTCTTTAGGTCGGATTTGTTTCATCACTTCCAGGTGAGCGGGGTAATGAATAGAGGCAGTACTGTCTACCGCAGTATCATCATGGTCTAGAATCAGGCATTTGTATCGGATTTGTTTCGTCATATTAATGGCAGGCAGTTAAAGTTGTTTTTTCCGCATTTTCTAAAAGCACTATTTGATTAATTACAAGGTCGACTGTCAATAATTATTTAGATAAACTATTTCGGGTCCTGAAAACAACGGGTAATTATGTTGAAGTAATCTTGAATTCAAGTTAAATAGCGATAACACCACTGAACGATGGTGGAATAAAAATAATCATTGTTGAAAATTAAATGAGAAATATTATGACTGCTTATTTTATTGCCCAGATTAATATATTTGATCATAAAAAATATAATCAATATCTGGATGGCTATAATGAAATTTTTGATAGATATAAAGGTCAGGTCATTGCAGTCGATGATGATACTACAGTTTTGGAAGGTGAATGGGCGTACAAACGGACAGTTATTATTAAATTTCCAACTGAAAATGACTTGCAAGCCTGGTATATGTCACCTGAATATCAGGAATTGGCTGAATATCGTCGACAAGCTTCTGATGCTAATATTATAATGATTCACGGCCGGAGATAGAGACCGTTAAATATTGATTAAGATATAAACCATGCGACTTAAAATCATTTTACTCTTTTTATCCATTCAGACTTTTATAGCGATATTGATTGGTGGTTATCAGTATTATTCCACTTTAAAAAAATCCATATTAGAGGATTTTACCAATCAGGCTGTGATTAAGTTTGAGATGCGCAAACGGAATCTAAATTACTATTTGTCCGAAAGTACAAAACCAATAAAAACCTTAGCTGGCTTGCCTGCATTAAGTGAAGTTTTACTAAATCAATCAACAGCCAATTTAGATAAAGTTAATCAATTACTGGACCATTATCAGAAGACTTTACAGTTGGGTGTTTGTTATTTAATTAACGCTGAAGGGGTCACTATTGCATCCAGTAATCGCCACAGTGATACAAGTTTTGTGAGTCAGAATTTTTCATTTCGGCCTTATTTTAACCATTCCATTAATGGAAAACCAGATGTTTACCTGGCTTTAGGAACAACTTCCCATGTTCGGGGAGCCTACTATAGTCATCCTGTTTATGCATTCAATAAGAATAGTACAACAGAAGCTATCGGTGTCGTCGTCGCTAAAGCGACAATTGAACTGATTGAACAACGCATTGCACCTGAAGAAAATGAAAATCTGTTGTTGGTAGACCCTTTCGGGATTATTTTTGTGTCAACCATTGATGATTTTAAGTATCACTCAATTAAACCACTCACACCACAAGTATCAAAGATTATCAAAGACTCTAAACAGTTCGGAGAAGGCCCCTGGAATCAGATTTTTTTTAAAAAAAGAGATGATATTGTCACGATCGGACCAGATAAAAAAGAGTACCTTTCCTTTCAATCCCCGTTGGAATTGTTTAAAGACTGGCAGTTGATATACCTGGTCAACATGGATGATATCAAAGATCAAATCGCTGCGCCCTTTATTAATATTGGCAGTAAAGCGATTATATTCATTTCAGTAATCATCAGCTTAGCGGTATTTGTTTTATATTTAATGGCTTTGAAAGAATTGAAAAAAAGAAAAAATGTTGAAGATGCTCTAAAAGAAAGTGAAAAAAGATATCGTTTCATTTATCATCGAACACCGGGTTTGTTACATTCCATTAACCAGAAAAAGGAGTTAATTAATGTTAGCGACCATTGGTTGAAAACCATGGGATATGATCGGGAGGAGGTGATGGGCAAAAAACTCACCAATTTTTTGACCCCGGCCTCCAAAGATTATGCTGAACGTGTTATTTTTCCATCATTTTTTAAAAATGGATTCTGTAATGAAATTCCCTATGAATTTGTTAAGAAAAATGGTGAAGTGATTGATATTCTATCTTCAACCTTTGGGGACCGGGATGGAGAAGGAAATGTCGTCCGTTCATTTGCCGTGTCTGCAAATATCACCGTTCAAAAAGAGACAGAAAGAGCATTAAAAAAGGCTCGAGATGAGCTAGATCACTATTCCAAAAACCTGGAACGGATTGTATCCTATCGAACTTCTGAAATTCAAAATTTGTTGAAATATTCACCTGCTGTGGTTTATATAAAAAATAAAAAAGGTGAGTATCGTCTGGTTAATTCACATTTTGAAAAACTATTTCGGGTGAAACAATCTGATATAATCGGTAAAACCGATTTTGAGCTATTTGAGTCGGAAATTGCTGAAAAATTAACTCATAATGATCAAAAAGTGGTGACGGATAGAGATTCATGTCAGATGGAAGAGATCTATCCCCAAAATGGCGGTATCAGTACTTTTTTGACCATTACTTTCCCAATTTATGATGATGACAATGCGCTCAATGGCATTGGGGGTATTTTAACAGATATCACTACTTTGAAAAGGGCTGAAGAACAGTTAAAACGCTTTTCCCGAGATATTATTTCCAGTCAGGAACTGGAACGTTCCAAGATTGCCAGAGAACTTCACGATGAACTGGGGCAGATGTTAACGGCTTTCAGCATTGATATGGCCTGGTTGGGAAAACTCTTTAAAGAAAAAAACTCGCAAAACTATCAGCGCATTAAACAGATGGATAAACAAATTAATAAAACCATCACTGATGTTAGGAATCTTTCTTTTAGAATTCGTCCCGGAGTACTGGATGATCTGGGTTTAGCTGATGCCCTGGACTGGTTGATACAGGATTTTGAGAAAAGAACACAGACGTCTTGTTTATTGAGATTATCTGGAGTAAAGTCCAATATAAAAAAGGTGAGTAGTAGTTTGTCCACGGCAGTTTACCGAATTGCTCAGGAAGCTTTAACAAACGTTACCCGACATGCAGAGGCCTCAAATGTTGAGGTCGAGCTGATTCTGATGAATGAAGCCCTTGAAATGACTATTGAAGATAATGGAAATGGGTTTGATCTCGATGATTATACTAAGTACAATAGTCTGGGCCTGGTCGGAATGAAAGAGCGTGCCAGTTTACTTGGCGGAAAGGTTACGATTCAATCAAGATTAACCAGTGGTACCAGCATTCATTGTCGGTTCCCGCTGCAATGTAATTAATTCTTATGGTAATAAATGTTCTTATTGCAGATGATCATAGTATCGTTCGGGCAGGACTAATCCGGGTCATAGAAGAATGCACGAATATCCGAGTGGTGGCAGAAGCCAGCAGTGGAAATGAAGCCATTGCCAAAGCTCAGGAATTAAAGCCTGATGTGGCCGTGATTGATATTTCTATGCCGGATTTGGATGGATTAGAAGTATTGACCTATTTTAAAGAAAACCTACCGAAGATTCCGGTGATTATATTAACCATGCATGAGGAGGAACAATATGTGATTCGGGCCATAGAATCCGGGGCCTTAGGGTATATCACCAAAAGATCTGCACCTGAACAACTGGTTAAAGCAATTCAACAAGTGCACAACGGGAAAAGGTTTCTGACGGATAGAGCCGTGGAAGCATTAGCCTTACATGTCCATAAGAAATCCGGTCAAAAAACACCACTGGATACTCTTTCCACCAGGGAATTACAAGTACTAAGAAGGTTGGCCCAGGGTAGTACTAATCAGGAGATTGCTGATCTTTATAATATCAGCATAAAAACGGTTGATACTTATCGCTTAAGATTATTGAAAAAGTTAAATCTGCGAAATAATTCCGAATTATCCCTGTTTGCTATCAAAAACGATTTAATCAAACCCTGATTCTCAATCACTAACCAGCACCTAAATAGGCTTTTTTTACAGTTTCATTACTTAGCAGGTTTTTGCTATCGTCCTGAATTAAAATTTTACCGGTTTCAAAGACATAGGCATAATCGGAAATATTGAGCGCCTGTTTGGCGTTTTGCTCAACGAGTAGAATAGTGGTGCCTTTTGATTCAGATTTTTAATGATGGAAAAAATATCTTCTACTATTTTTGGGGCCAGACCTAGTGACGGTTCATCTAATAACATTAGATCAGGTTTAGCCATTAAGGCTCTACTGATAGCCAACATCTGCTGCTCGCCACCACTCAAAGTTCCTGCCAGCTGTTTGGTTCTTTCTTTAAGTCTGGGAAAAATTTCAAAGATCTCTTCCTTTTTAGCTTCGATCTCTGAATAATTTTTTCGTTTAAAATAGGAGTAAGCTCCCAGATTAATATTATCTAAAACTGTTAAATGCGCAAAAAGTTGGCGTCCTTCCAGTACATGTGAAATTCCTGACCTTACGATAGATCGGATGGGTTTGGTGGAAATGATGTTATCCCGAAATAAAATATCCCCTGTTTTTTTAGTAACCAGTCCGGAAATAGACTTTAATAGTGTTGATTTTCCGGCACCATTAGCACCAATAATACTAACGATTTTACCGGGCTTAATGGTTAAAGATACGTCGTCTAAAGCCTGTATGCTTCCATAATATGCTGAAAGATTTTTTATTTTAAGCATTTGCTGTCGTTCCTCCCAAATAAGCTTCAATGACCCGTTCATTGGATTGGATTTCCTGTGGTGTCCCTTCAGCAATTTTTTGACCGTAATTCAATACCAGAATTTCATCGGAGATATCCATGACCATCTTCATATCATGTTCTATCAATAGAATCGTGTAATTTCTATATTGCAGTTGTTTGATAATTTCAGCCACTCTTTGGGTATCGGATTCATTTAAACCGGCGGCCGGTTCATCCAGACATATTAAATCCGGTTGGGTGGCAATGGCACGAGCGATTTCTACCAGCTTTTGTTCACCCAGGGGCAAGGCAGAAGCTTCTTGGTTAGCTTTTTCTGCGATCCCGACAAATTCCAGTAATTCCATGGCTTCTTCCTGGATTAACTTTTCAACACGCCGCATTTTTGGGAGTTTAAGAAAGCAGTCCAGAAATGATGTAAATGTGTAATTATGCCGTCCGACCAGTACATTCTCCAGTACCGTCATTTTATTGAATATTTCAACTTGTTGAAATGTCCTGGTAATACCTATTTGTGAGATGCGGTGTATGGGAAAATTATCTAACAAATGCCCTTTAAAAGTAATCTTACCTTTATCAGGGTTGATAAAACCAGTGATGGCATTTAAAAGCGTGCTTTTCCCGGCACCGTTGGGACCAATCACTGATTTTATATGGGCTGGCCTGACTTCAAAACTAACATCCTTCAAAGCAGCTAAACCGCCAAAAATAACATCAACATCTTTCACTTTTAATATCATCCAGGGACGAAAATCGCTCATAATTTGGACTCCTTTCTTTTCCTGGTGAGCAATTTGATTTGATCCGGAATACTCACCAGTCCTTCAGGCAGAAAGATGGTTGTCAGCAAAAGGATGCCACCAAAAGTCAGGGTTTCAAATTCGTTAAAGTCCTTATTAAAAATCGTTCCTAACCATTCTTGAGTAGCTTCTATCCATTCTAGGCTTAAAAAGGTGATTAAAAGTGCTCCTAAAACAGCTCCCCATATTGAGTGCATACCGCCCACTACAATCATGATGATTAATAAGATAGAAAATGACACATCGAAACTACCGGGATTGATGAAATTGATATAATGGGCATATAAGCTGCCAGCCACAGAAGCCAATACTGCTGAATATACAAATATATGTGCTTTATAAACCGGGACATTAATTCCCATAGCACTTGATGCCATCTGACTAGTATGAATGGCTCGTAAAGCACGACCAGTCTTCGACTGAATTAGGTTAACAGAAAGCAGGAATACAATAATCACGATGGTCCATACCAGATAATAATAGCTGATCATGGAATCGAACTCAAAACCAAAGAGACTGAGCCCCGGGATGCCTCCCATTCCATCGGGGCCACCTGTAATGGCAGCTTCTTCTGAAAAAATAATGTAAACAACGATGCCAAAAGCCAAGGTTCCCATAGCTAAATAGTGTCCCTGTAGCTTAAGCGCTGGAATTCCTATGGCATAAGCGACTGCGATACATACGACGATGCCACATATCATACAAGCCCAGGGATTCCATTCATAATTAACTGTTAATATTCCGGAGACATAAGCGCCAATACCGAAAAATGCGGCATGCCCCAGAGAAATTTGGCCGGCATACCCCATCAACAAGCTTAAACCAATAGCGATTAGGGTATATATTCCCGCAAAAATGAAAATATCCAGATAACCTTCTGCTTCTGGAATAATGCTTAAAACAAATGGTGTGATAATCAGCAGGAATAAAAAGGTGATTCTGGTTCTTTTTTTAATTCGAAACATAACTTAAAACTTTTTTATTTTAGCAATGGCTTGATTTCCCAGTAATCCGCTTGGACGCACAAGGAGTAAAACGAATAAAACAATTAAAGCAAACGCGTCTTTGTAACCTGATGAAAGATATCCGGCACCCAATGATTCGATGAGACCCAGGGCTAAACCTCCCAAAACGGCACCAGGGAAACTGCCAAGACCTCCCAGGATTAAGGCTGCAAAGCCTTTAACAGCCAACATGGCCCCACGGTCATATTCCATTAAAGCGATGGGGGTGATTCCAATTCCCGCCATTGCGCCAATAGCGGCACTAAGACCAAAAGAGAGCATGACCATCATGCGGACGTTAATCCCGACCAATGATGCTGCAGCAGGGTTATCAGCGCAGGCTTTCATGGCTTTGCCAATGATACTGCGTTCAAAAAATAGTGTCAGAAAGGTGACCGTCACAGCTAAAAATCCAATGACCCAAATTGCTTGGGGTTGGATGGCGGCACCAAACATGATAAGGGGTTCCCGACCTGAAAAGGCAGGCAAATCGTAAGGGTTTTTTCCCCATAGATACATGGCTATTCCCTTTATCAGCATTGAGCAGGCAATGGTGGCGATGATCAGTAATAGTACCGAAGGTTTTTTGATCGGGCGAATCGCGAATCGATCCACAATGATTCCAATTGTGGTAACTGAGGCAATCGTTAAAAGAAAGGCAAATACCGGATGGATTCCAACGCCTACCTGAAAGAAGACCATGATCAAACCTCCCAGCATTACAAATTCACCCTGGGCAAAATTGATAACATCTGTAACATTGTAGATAATGTTGAAACCAACAGCTACCATGGCATAAATACTACCAATGGTGATTCCGGTGATAAAAAACTGTAATAAGATTGTATATTCGGACATACCTATTGAGTCAATTTGATCTGTGTTTGAAAAGTTTTAGGGCAAATAAATAAGGCGGTCTGTCAAAAATTTAAAACGGTAATTGGGGGACACGTAACTATCGGGTATTTAACTGTTTAAACCTTTGCTAAAAATTGTACATGTCCCCAAATTACCTACTTTTCGTTCAGACACTAAATAGAGTTATTAATCGGCAAATGCCCAACCGTTGTCTTTAACCATCAACATGTTAAAGGCACTTTTGTCGAGGCCGTTGTGGTCACTGGCTGAAAAATTAAATATACCATGTTGTCCGGCAAAATTTTGTGTTTTTTCCAATTCATCCCGGATTTTGGCTTTATCCCCACCGACTTTCTGAATGGCATTAAGGAGCAGATGCATTGCATCCCAGGCATGCCCTCCAAAAGAGGAAAGTGATTCATTATATTTGTTCTTAAAGTTTTGCTGATAGTTCATTGTTACCGTTTTTTGCTGATGATTACTTGCCAGCAAATTAGGAATATTAACAGAACCCAGTGGTAAATAAATGCCTTCCGCATCACCCGCAGCTAACTGGATATTTTTTAAACTACCAAAACCATGACTTTGATATAATTTAATGGTATCCATTCCCAGGGCTTTCCAGTTTTTAACCATGGTGACCTGCGTGGGTCCAATTGACCAGTTTACAATAGCATCTGGACCATGTGCTTTTATTTTAGTTAACTGCACACTCATATCTGTGTCTTTGGGGCCATACTTTTCATCTGCCACAATGGTCATACCATATTGATCAGCAAGTCTTAACAGTTCTGCACGACCACTGGCACCAAAACCTGAGGTGACGCTCATGATAGCGATCCGGTTTTTACCCTTGGATTGTAGATGGGAATAGATCGCTTCTGCGGCCATACTATCAGATTGTGGTGTCTTAAAAACCCATTTGTAAGGTTTTCCTTGTTTATTGTTCACAATTTTATAACTGGCAGCACAGGATACCAATGGCGTTTTGTATTTTTCAGCCAGAGGGATAACAGCCATGGAGTTTCCACTGGTAGAAGGGCCAATAACAGCCAGCACTTTATCACGGGTGATTAGCTTTTTAACCGCTAAATTGGCTTTGGTCGCATCAGCCTGGGAGTCTTTGATAATGATTTCGACGGGAACACCATTGATACCACCGTTTTTATTAACCTGTTCAACGATCATTTCAACTGTTTTTTTCTCCGGATCTCCTAAAAAAGAAGCAGGTCCGGTAACGGCGAATACAGCTCCGATTTTATAGGTTTTAGCCAATGCAACATCAACAAATATATCACTAACTTGCATAACCATCAAAGTAGCGAAAATAGCACAACTGATAGTCAAAAATCTTTTGATACAACTTTTCATAGTTTCCCTTTTTGAATGTGATGAAAAATGAGAATAAATAAGTACGGTTTGAATTTATTAAAATAACTTACTCAGCTAACACTGACTGATTTGACATTATCTTCAGGTTTTTATCTTTCAACTTCTTAATCGCTGCTTCTGCGGATTCAAAGCGGAAAATGAGCACGGCATTATCATGGTGTTTTTCAACAAAGGCATACATGTATTCAATGTTTAAATCAGCGGCATAAATCTCTTTTAACACTCCGGATAGCCCGCCAGCATGGTCCGGAACTTCAATGGCAATCACATTGGTGATATTAACTGTGAATTGACTCTCTTTCAGAACTTTCAGGCAATCATCCGGTTTATCTACAATCAGTCTTAAAATACCGAAATCAGAGGAGTCTGTTAAAAAAAGAGCCCTAAGATTGATATTATTATCAGCTAACACTGTCATGACATCATATAGCCGACCCGCCTGATTTTCTAAAAAGACGGATATTTGTTTAATATACATAGGTGTCCTCCTGTTAAGTTATATTTGGCGGTTGTCAATAATCCGTTTTGCCTTACCTTCACTGCGTTGAATACTCTTTGGTTCCATTAATTTTACTTTGGCCTGAATACCGAGCGCAGTATGCAAGTCTTTTTCTACCTTTCTTTCATACTCTTCCAACTTCCGGACTTCGTCCGAGAAGGACTTTTCATTCAGTTCGACCTGAACTTCCAAGGTATCCAATTGATTGACCCGATCAACAACCAACTGATAATGTGGTTCGATGTGGTCGATGTTAAACAGAACTTCTTCAATTTGTGATGGAAAAATATTGACACCCCGAATAATTAACATGTCATCTGTTCGTCCCAGTAGTCGATTCATTCGACGGTGGGTTCTGTCACAGGCACATGATCCTGACCTAAAAAAGGTAATGTCTCTGGTGCGGTACCTTAAAATCGGTGTTCCCTGTTTCGTTAAGGTTGTAATCACCAGTTCACCTTTTTCACCTTCTGCAACTGGTTGCAAGGTGTCAGGATTAATGATTTCTGGATAAAAATGATCTTCAAAAATGTGTAATCCATCCTGCTCCAGACATTCGGAGGCGACTCCCGGCCCAATGATTTCAGTAAGCCCGTAGATATCAATCGCCTTTAAATCCAGCTTCTTTTCGATCTCCTTTCGCATGTTTTCACTCCAGGGTTCTGCACCAAAAAAACCGACTTTTAAATTTAAATCAGTAAAATGGATACCGTTTTCTTCGGCAACTTCTGCTAAATATAAACAATAGGAAGGGGTACAAGTTAGAGCAGTGGCCTTGAAATCCTGAAGAATCGCTAGTTGACGGATAGTATTTCCTCCGGAAATTGGGATAACATTAGCACCGACTCTTCTGGCACCATAATGCACACCTAAACCACCCGTAAACAAACCATAACCAAAGGCATTTTGAACAATATCCTTATTGGTGATGTTTCCCATTCCCAAGGTTCTGGCCATGACCTCAGACCATAAATCAATGTCATCGATGGTATAGGCATCTACTACCGGTTTTCCCGTAGTCCCTGAGGATGTGTGTACCTCTACTATCTCTGATTGATTTACAGACAGTAATCCAAGTGGATAGGTTTCACGCATATCATCTTTGGAAGTAAAGGGTAATTTGTTAATATCAGCGATACTTTTAATATCTTCAGGGGTAATCCCTAGACCATCCATTCGTTTTCTGTAAAAAGGAACGGATTCATATACTTTTTTAACCAGCTGAACCAATTGCTCTGATTGAATGGATTGTGTTTCATCCGGAGACATTGTCTCCCTTTGTTTGTTCCAAACCATGAATAATTATTATTTGAAGTGATTAAGGAAATCTGGAAACTGAAAAATAGTTTTTACCGGTTTCTTGCTGTGTTATCAGTCATATTTTTTTGGCCAAACAGTATAATGTTAGACATTTCATGTCAAGAAAAAAGCTAACGTTTATATGTTAGACCATTTAGGGTTGCTATTACTTTCATAATTATATATCTTTTTCGTAAAATTATTTGAAATACATATTTTCAGGATTAGTAAACCCCAGTTATTACAGGTGTTATGAGTTCATTTGATCCCATTGAACAAATTCGGACTGCCGACAAAGTACTGGCCCAATTAAAAAGCGCCATATTGTCCGGGCGTTTTAAACCCGGCGAAAAAATTTCTTCTGAACGGGAATTGATGAATGAATTTAAGGTGAGTCGTGTGGTAATTCGGGAAGCAATCAGAGCCCTGGAGTTAACTGGATTTGTTGTAATTAAGCAGGGGCAGGCCGGTGGAATATTTATTAATGATTTATCCTATGAAATTTTAAGTAATACTTTAATGGACCTTTTTCTGGCGGATAAATTATCAGCACCTGAGTTGATGAAAGTTCGATTATATATTGAACCGGAAATAGCTAGATTAGCAGCCTTGAATGAAGATAAACATCAGGCTGAAGAGCTGAGAGCAGCTCTGGAAAAAGAACAAAAACCAAAAGCACTTCACAGCGAATTAGTTGAAGCTAACTTTACGATTCACTACGCATTGGCCAAAATGTGTGGCAATCGATTATTTTGTGCCATTGCTTTTGCGCTATTGAAATGGAGTCATGAGCTGGTTCTGGTAGTCAAACCAAAAACGAAGCAGATTCATGATCATCAGCAGCATGTGGATTTAGTCGAGGCTGTTATCAATGGAGAGGCCGACAAAGCCAAGGACTTAATGGTCAAGCATTTAACCGGTTTAGCAACCAATCTGGCAAAACTGGATATTAACTTCAGGAAGCATAAAGGATTAAAATAATTAACCGCCAATCTTAGCTTCTAATCCATATTCGGCAAATTTGTTTATCATTTGTTGCTGTTCTGATTCAGTCGGTTCAGCCATTCCATCCAAATCAAAATCCTGTCCGAGTTTTAAATATTTTGGAATTGCGATGTTGTGAAACGGCAGGATATTGACGGTTTTTTTGTCACCAGCCAAGGCTGCAATGAATTTTGCGGACTGAACAATATTTTCTTCATCATCATTGACCCCTTTGATCAATGGTATCCTGATATTAATGTCAGCACCGGTTTTGGCCAGCTCCACTAAATTCGACAGGATTTTTTGATTACTAATACCGGTATATTTTTTGTGCTTCTTATCGTCCATCATTTTAAGATCATATAAAAAAAGATCAGTTTTTCTGGCTACTTCCAACAGTACTGTTTTTTTTGCAAAGCCGCTGGTATCAACGGCACAATGGATATCTCTTTTTTGACAGGCGTCTAATAACTCTAGTAAAAAATCAGATTGGTAAAGTGGTTCCCCTCCTGAAACAGTAATCCCTCCACCGGATTGATCAAAGAAAATAATCTCCTGTTCAATTTTGGTCAGGATAGTTTCAAGGGTTTCGTATTTCCCTGATATTTGAGTGGCTTCACTTGGACATATCTCCGCACATTTCCCACATAAACGGCATAATTCTGAATCGGTGATAATTCCCTTTGGCGTCAATTCACAAGCCTGATTGGGGCAGGCTTTGACACATTCTCCACAAGCGATACATTTGGAATCTGTATACAGTTTTTGTTGCTTCGGTGAAATGCTTTCCGGGTTGTGGCACCAGACACATTTTAAAGGACAACCTTTCATGAAGATGGTCATGCGAATGCCCGGGCCATCATTGATGGCATACCGCTTAGTATCAAAAATCAATCCGGAATTCATATCCTAAAACCCTTCATTTTCAGTTCTATCGATGATTTCCTGCTGTAAATCTGCATTCATATCATTAAAATAGTCACTGTACCCCGCCATACGAACCATCAAATCCTTATAATCTTCCGGTGTTTCCTGGGCGGCTTTTAAAGTCGCGGTATCAACAATATTAAATTGAATATGATGGCCGCCTAAAGTAAAATAGCTTCTTACCAAACTGGCCAGTTTAGTGATGTCTTCATTCCGTTTCAACAGGCTGGGTAGAAACCGTTGATTAAGCAGTGTTCCGCTGGATCTGGATTGATCTAATTTACTTAAGGAGCTGACTACCATTGAGGGGCCATTTTTATCAGCGCCATGAGAAGGAGAGGTGCCATCTGATATCGATTTTCCTGCCAGTCGCCCATTTGGTGTTGCTCCCATTACCTTCCCAAAATAGATATGGCAGGTCGTCGACAGCATGTTCAGGTGGAACTTTCCACCGGGTTTAATATTCGGCTTACCATCAATAGCCTTGATTAAATCATCATAAACTCTAACGGCAATATCATCGGCCTCATGGTCGTTATTTCCAAAAAAAGGCGTTTTATTCAAAATATATTGTCGGGTCCATTCTTCCCCGTCGAAGTTTCGGGAAACGACATCCAGTAATTGATCCATTGTAAAGCGTTTATCTTCAAACACATGTTTCTTTAGGGTTGCAAAACTGTCAGTAACCGTTCCCAATCCACAGCATTGAATATAATTTGTGTTATACCTTGGCCCGCCATTATAATAATCCTTACCTTTTTTGATACAGTCATCAATGACCACTGATAAAAACGGCGCAGGAGCATATTTGGCAAACATACGATCAATATAATTACTCACCCGTATTTTCTGATCAATCAGGTAGTTTAACTGTTTCAGAAAAGCTGAATATAGGGATTCAAAATCTTTGAAATCCCTGGGATCTCCGGTTTGAATGCTGATCAATTTGCCGGATACGGGATTAAAACCATTATTTAATGTTATTTCCAATATTTTAGGCACATTTAAATATCCGGTGAGTAGAAAAGCCTCTTTTCCAAAAGCACCAGTCTCAATACAACCGCTGCAACCTGATTCACGAGCATCTTCCAGCGTTTTTCCAGTTCGGAGCATCTCAGTAATATAAACATCCGGATTAAATACTGAGGGAAAACCATGTCCCTGTCTGATCACTTTGCAGGCAGCTTTTAGAAATCTATCAGGGGTTTTGGAACTGATATGGACTGAATTCCCCGGCTGTAAGATATGTAACTCTTCGACAATTTCCAGTAAAATATACGACACTTCACTAACACCATTTGAACCGTCCCGTTTAATCCCACCAATATTAATATTGGTAAAATCATTATAAGTGCCACTTTCTCTGGCTGTCACACCGACTTTGGGTGGGGCGGGGTGATTGTTAACCTTGATCCAGAAGCAACATAATAACTCTTTGGCTCTTTCACGGCTCAAGGTACCTTCCTGAATTTCTTTTTCATAAAAAGGTGCCAAATGTTGATCCAGATGACCGGGGTTCATGGCGTCCCAACCGTTGAGCTCAGTGATTGTTCCTAAATGAACAAACCAATACATTTGAATGGCTTCCCAAAAATTTCGAGGGGCTTTGGCCGGTACCCAGCGGCAAACTTCCGCGATCTGTTTTAATTCTTCAGCTCTTTGGCTGTTTTTCTCTTTTTTAGCGAGTGCTTCTGCTAAATCAGCATGACGCTCTGCAAATACAATGGCTGCATCACAGGAAATATCCATGGCAGTTAGCTGATCAGCTTTATCAGTGGCTTCAGGATCATTTAAATAATCAAGAGAGTTTAAATGGTCAGCGATATCTTTTTTAAAATCCAATAATCCTTTCTGATAAATCTTCCCATCTAAAGCAGTATGACCAGGTGCGCGTTGTTCCATAAATTCGGTAAACAATCCTGCTTCATAAGCATCTTTCCAGGCTTTGGGAACATGACTGAAAATTCTTTCCCGTTGAGTTTTACCTTCCCAATAAGGGATAACCTTTTTAGCATATGTTTCAATATCTTTTTCACTGATAGTATAGGGCTGCATATCTCTGGTATTTAGCACCTGGAAATCTTCAACGGAATGGCAGGTTAACTCCGGAAAAGTAGGTACGCATTTCGGTCTGGGTCCACGCTCACCAACGATCAATTCATCCTCACCCAGATAGAGTTCTTTTTTTTGACACAAATCTAAAAAAACCCCGGCCCTTAGTATCGGAATCGAGGACTTACCATAGTTTTCTTTATAAAAAGCTGTTTCAAGCAGAGCTCTTTCGATAGATAAGGTATGTTCCGCCTCAACACTTTTTTTTCTCAGTCGTTGGATTCTTTCGTTCATTCCGGGACCGATGGTATTGGCCGAATTTTGATAAAAATTACCCTCAGAATTTGGTTTTCGTTCCGGTTTTTTAAATGCTGTAACAGGATTCATTGGTGGTTCTCCAAAATACGCCGAATTGTCATTGAAAAAAAAGTTGTGAATTGTAATACGAGGCTTTATCTAATAAAACTGCTATTTAGTGTCTGAACGAAAAGTAGATAATTTGGGGACATGTACAATTTTCAGCAAAGGCTTAAACAGTTAAATACCCAATAGTTAAGTGTCCCCCAATTACTGGTTTGATATCCAATAATGGCATTTTTGCTCGAACATTATTTAAAAATCATAGATAATTTTAAGTTGCAACTGTTGAAGTTGTCAATTAAATATTGATGAAATGTAATTCCCATTTTGGTCAATTTATAGGGCTTTATTGGTAACGAACTAGAATTTATGCATAAGGTAGGGTGGCTCAAGGAGGAACGACGGAGCCACGCAGAAGGGGTTCTACTAAATAGATCTTTCCGTATGTTCCGTGGTAAAGAAGTATATACTCGTAGCAGATAAAAAAACTAAACAACCACAGACCACACTAACCACACGGAATACAGCTTTGACTTGATTTTTCCGTGTGGTCCGTGTGGTCAGTGGTAAAGAAGTTTATACTCGTAGCAGATAAAAAAACTAAACAACCACTGACCACACTGACCACACGGAAGGGGATTTAAATATGCCGGATCCGCTGCGCTTGATCCAACCTACGACTTCAATAATAAAAATGACCCATTTTAAAGGTTCCATTGACTCGTAGGGTGGCTCAAGGAGGAACGACGGAGCCACGCAGAAGGGAGTTCGACTAAATCGACCTTTCCGTGTGTTCAGTGTGTTCCGTGGTAAAGAAGTTTAGACTCAAAGCAGATAAAAAACCAATTATATGTTATAGACTACATAAATAATCCCCATGGGTAATTCATGAATAGTTGACTTTGAAACCCTTCATCTCCGGTGGCCAGATCTAAGCGGAATACAAATCCTCCCGCCAGCACTAGTCTTACACCGACGCCATAGCTATCTTTCCATTGGTCTCCTAATTCGCTGGTTTTGTCAGCCAAAGTGGCGTGTTCAGCGAAAAAAGCTACCTGCAAACCGGTTCTGACACCTTTGGCCAGAAAAATATCGAACGGAGTAAACTCTTCGGTCAAATTCCACCGAAATTCCGTTCCATAAAACAGAGAATGAGCTGCAGAAAATCTCCCTTGCGGGTAAGACCGCATGTTCATCACCCCCCCTAACGGACTGGCAGTACCATACGTGTTGTGAGCCAGGGTATCTGCAACTTGTTTTTCCAGATCAGCTTCGCATTGTGTTTGAGTGTTTGGTGTATAACTACAATCAATCCCGGTTCTGACACGGATCATGTCAGGGTCTGTTTCCCCTTTGTCAGTGACAATGGCATCAGATCGGAAGTAATTAAACACCCAGGTATTAATCTTACCCAGGGGTAGATAATAGGCCAGGTTGTAGTCCATTCGATAGAAATCAGGATCAAAATTGCTCTCCCGTGGAGATTCTGCCCGGCGAACTTCTACTCGTACACCTGTTCTGGGATCTTGCCTGTCGTCAGTGTAGTCAAACATAACTCCATAATCAGTGGTTTCCGATGTTTCTTCTCCCTTATCAATATCGGCTATTTTATCTCCGTCTTTATCTTTTAATTCATCTAATCTTACCTTGCCGGTACCGATTGAGGAATAGATATGAATCCTCTTTTCCCAGTATTGCAGATTAACCATGTATACATCATATTGAATTTTATCGGCACTGACATAGCGATATTCTTCGGGATCAGAATCGACACCCCTATCATAAATCTGAATGGAGGCTTTGGTAAAATAATTTCTAAAAATATTAAAGGTTAATGGTTCATAAAAAGTTGGAAAATCAACAACTCCGGTTACATAACCGTCCAGATCTCCATTCATGGTGGCAAAATAAAAATCTGCTTCAGTTTCAAACATATTGGATACTCCACCGCCAACACCAATCCAGGAACCAATTCCGGGCATTTTCATGGCATATGGTAAGACCACATATTCAAATTCTTTAGGTGATTGATCTTTTCTTCTTTCAATGGCAGACAGTGAAAAAAAAGAAGGCAGCAATACGAGGATTAAGATGGCAATTGATAATTTGTGAAGTGTAAAATCTTGATTCATTATTACCTTAGCTGAAGATTTTAATAGTTATGTCAGATAACCCTTTGTTCTTTGCTCACCCCCTCAACTTCCAGACTGTGTAGCAATAGAGAAACAACGATCGCCTATTAACGAACTAGAGTTATTTATCAAACATAACAGTGAACTACATGGTTGTCTCTTGCTGTCATCTCGGCGAAGAATGAGGGAAGATCTTTTTTTATCTCAATAAAAAATATGGACAACAACTTTTTATAATAAATAAAGGTTCAGCGCAAATAAAAACCTTATCGAATTTAAGGTTTTAAAGGTGATAAAACAGTCAAATGCTTTGATAACCTATATTAAATTAAAGGGTTTCCGGTTTTATTTTCTTATTTTGAATCATTAAGGCTAAGGGAATAGCGCCAAAAGCCAGATATGCAGCAATTTCATATGTTTTAGCCAATCCAATCTTATCACCTAGAAAGCCAACTATCATGATCGCAACAGCTGTTGTGATAAAATTGAGTGCCATGTAAGTCCCGTTGATAAATGAAGGATGATCGGTTCGAATTTCGTTAACCCGGGCCAACATCACAGGTTGAGGAGCAAATATAAAAATCCCGGTGATAAATAGCAGTATCATGATGAAGACCATATTCTCGGCCTTGGAAAAACCCAGTAGTAAAAAAGGACATACCACTGCAATAACAAACAGTATCTTTCGCCTGCCAAAAATGTCAGAGAGTGGTCCGGCTGCTAATGTTCCCAATACTCCGGCAAATTGCAATACGGCGAGTGAAATACCCGCCAGCCAGATACTGACCCCTTTTTCTGTCATATAAATAGGTAAAAACGCAGATAATCCACCTTTCATTAAAGAATGAGAACTTAAATAACCACTTAATAACATCAATGTTTTAAAATGTCTTTGAAAAGTAGCGCTGACCGTTGCTGACGCGGTATGCTTTGCTTTTTGCTTAATACCGTCAATACGATTAAGTTTGAAATATAAAATCACTGAAATCGCTAAACCAATGGGGATCAAACGATAGGTTCCTTCTAATCCCCACCATGAGACAGCTGTCAAAATAAATATTGGCCCCAGGCTCCTGGCACCCTCTCCTCCCAGCATAAAGAAACTCATGCCCAACCCGACGCGATTTCCGGATACATGTTTAATTAGCACCGGTGCCGGAACATGGAAGAAGGTAGCGCTCATCCCCATCGTTACCATTATTAGTGCTAAAACTGCGTAATTGGGAGCTAAGCCCAGAAGGCTCATGCTAATTGCGGTTATTGACGGCGTTATAACAATAAAATATTTGACCTGGAATTTATCAGCCAGGATGCCAATCAAGGGATTTAATAATGACGGTCCTCGTTGTAAGACGGTTAAAAAACCGGCTGCTGTATATGAGAAAGCCAGTTTTTCAATTAGAAGTGGTAATAAAGGAGCCAGAAAAGATGAATAAACATCATGGAGCAAATGGGCCAGTGAAATGGTTATGGCATTTCCGGTCTGAAATTTGGATTTTAGTTGGGTCATGGGTTCCGGGAAGTAATAGAAAGATTTTTAAAGTGCGACATTTAATTCAATACAGAACCTATAACCCAGAATAACCAATTTGTAGAGCACTATTTTAGTAGAAAATAGGTCTATCTTAGTTTTATCGAAAGACCTAATTTCTCTTCTCGACACTCCATAATAATAGATTCAGTTTCAGGGTCGTAAATGTCAAAATTGTTGGCAACTTCGACTTTGATCAGAGCACAGCTTGATGGTTCTTGGAACAATGAATTTGCTGTTCCCTGAAGCGAAGTTGAAAGGGCCATAAAGTTGCTGTTGATCTGAACATCTATTTTTAGCAGATGAAATTAGTGTCAGTTGAAAACAATAGTGGATTATCCCCGGAATTTTCCCTGGGAGACGCGAACTTCTGGTGCTGGTAAAAACAGAGACAGAAAAAAAGTAAAGACAGGAAAACTAGCCACAACAGCTATTGCTGACCATATTCCCTTATTGTCTGCGATGATACCGATAAAGGGTGCTGCGATACCACCAAAAACAACTGATAGGCCCAGTGTTACCCCCGATGAAAAACCAACCCGATTGGGTAAGTATTCTTGTCCTAACACAATAGTAGGGCTATAGGTTGCCGCCAGGACAAAACCAATGGGGCAAAGGGAAAGTAGAGCCACCATAGGATGATTGATCATAATAAACAGGGGTAAAAAAATGCTTAAGCACAAAAATCCTGTGATAATCATTTTTTTGTATCCGATTTTATCTGATAACCACCCTCCAAAAATATTTCCAAACACCCCTGAAATTGCGATCATAGACAGTGCGACACCTCCTTGTGCAATAGATTCATTAAAAAATCCGATCCAATACAAAGGGATAAATGTATTCAAACCATAAAAAGTGATCGATCTACCGATAATTATGAAGCTGAGTAGCGTGAATGGTGCCCAGCGATCTATTTTTAAAATCTCCTGGCTTTGATTTTTGGTATCTTTAACATCTAATTCAAGTTTATTAAATCTGGGTAGTTGACTGAACAACAAAACAGAAACTAATAGAACAGGAATGATAAGCAAGGAAGTTCCTTTTAAACCCATGGTTATGATGGCTGTTGTAGCTAAAATTGGGCCGATGGCAAAACCTAAGGTCCCCCCTAATCCAAAGAAACTCATTGAGGTTCCTTTTTTTGCTGCTCCTGCAAAATTTACCAGGCGTGCTGCTTGGGGATGAAAGGCCGCGATTCCGATACCGCTGGCTACAGCCAGCATTATGATTAAGGCATAACTTTTCATAAATCCAGTTAACCCCATTCCAAATCCAGCGATTAATATAGCAATAGGAATTAACCAGGGGCGATTCAGTCGATCTGCCAGATAACCAAAAAAAGGTTGAACGATCGCTGAGGCGCTGTTAGCTGCAAATATGATGGCTGCTCCAGCAGAATAAGTTAGCTGGTATTCAGAGATTAAAAAAGGTAAAATAGCTGGAAGCGCCCCTTGGTTGATATCTGTAACCAAATGTCCAAATGATAGTAGGATAATGAGTCGATAATTAGACATAATCTTATACTCCTTTTTTTCTTTTTGGGTATTTACACAGATTAATCTGTGAAATGTTTGCAACGAACTTGGGCCATATGTCATCCTAGAGCAAAGCGAAGGATCTTTTGCTAAATTTAATAGAGATTCTTTACAAGTTCAGAATGACAATTTATTGTAATTATAGATAAAAAATTTAAATTCATGAAAAGTGTTTTTTAAAAATACGATCAAAATCACCATAGACAATACAACATTATAAAGATATCCTGCTTACGCTATTAAGACAAAAAATGTCGAAATTTAGACAAAAATACGATTCATGGAAGCCATAGAAACTTTATTAAAAATACCCAGGCCAATTGTGGCTATTGCCCGGGATTTTCCTGATGGTCATACAATAGCTTATCACCAACATGACCGCTCACAATTATTATACGCGGCTGTTGGCGTGATGACAGTGACTACGGGTACAGGGATGTGGGTAGTGCCACCTTTTAGAGCAATTTGGATACCGGCCTTTACCGATCATCAAATATATTGTTCGGGAATTCTTCATATGAGAACCATCTATTTCAATTCAGAACTGCTTCCGGAATTGGATTTAAAATGTAATGTGGTATCAATACCACCACTTTTAAGGGAATTGATTCTTTTTGCGGTCACTTTACCGAAATTGTATGAATTTGACAGTGCAGAAGAAAGAATTTTAATGGTCATTCAGGATCAACTAAAAACACTTAAAATTGATCCTTTGGATCTTCGACTACCTCAGGATGACCGTTTACAGGTAATTTATCAGCACCTTACAGAAAATCCAGCTAATAATCGCACATTGGAAGCCTGGGGCAAAAAAATAGGGTCAACCAGTCGAACCTTAACACGGTTATTCTCAAAAGAAATCGGGATGAGTTTTGGTCAGTGGCGGCAACAGATTAATGCAAGAAACATATCCCATTGACATATCCCGTTTTCTATTTTATCGTATTACATAAAAGACCAACAATGAAAGGGAGATTTAAATATGACAAGTACACTAACAAAAGTCTTTAAAAGTAATCGAAGTCAAGCAGTACGTCTGCCTAAAGCGATAGCTTTTCCTGAATCTATTAAAGACGTTGAGATAACAGCAGTTGGCAACATGCGTATTATTACACCAGCAGGGCAATCCTGGGATGAGTGGTTCGCATCTTCAGATGTATCTCCTGATTTTATGGAAAAACGCGAACAACCTGAAGATCAAATCCGTGAGAATTTGTGATGTTAAAATATATGCTGGATACGAATATTGTCATTTACACAATCAAAAATCGCCCGGAGCATATTCGGAAGCTTTTCAATCTTCGTAGTGAGCAACTTTGTATCTCTACTGTAACCCTGGGTGAATTGGTTTTTGGTGCTGAACATTCTCAGCAGGTAGAACGTAACCTAGCGGATATAGAAGCAATGATTGCCCGCCTTGAGGTGTTGCCTTTTGATAATAAGGCTGCATACCATTTTGGGCAAATTCGATCCGAGTTGTATCGTCTTGGAAAACCGATAGGACCTTACGATATGATGATTGCCGGTCATGCAAGGCGATCAGGCTTGATATTGGTAACAAATAATATGAAAGAATTTTCTCGGGTTCCTGGACTTATACTTGAAAACTGGATCACTCCCTTAGAACAAACAAAAACAAACTTTAAAGAGAACAAATAAACCAAGAAAACAAGAACAAGACAAGAAAAGGGGTCAAATCTTTCTTTGACCTTTGTTCAGTACATATGTAATATTGGAAATAAAGCTATCGACCTACGTCACACTGCTGGTAATGTAGAAATGAAAATCTTTTTATAGTACTTTTTTTATTTAGAAGTAAAGTTAGGAAAAGACCCCACGAGATAAAAAAGTGATGAGAGATAACAGAATGACGTTTAAGGTGGC
>Ga0233437_1002534_pt1 | contig 27158 bp, 27 predicted proteins | sample SI_122_August201_FD_182714 | JGI IMG/M metagenome (GOLD analysis project Ga0233437, IMG submission 182714) | Seawater microbial communities from Saanich Inlet, British Columbia, Canada - SI_122_August2016_200_MG | ecosystem: Environmental > Aquatic > Marine > Inlet | place: Canada: British... | reverse complement strand
TCTAATCCTATTTTTTTAGTTCTGATAGATTCTTTACTGCATCTTTAAATACAAATGCATAATGATTTGGGTTATTTCCTAAGTTTGTTACCATTTTTTCCCCAAGAGAATCTACTATAAGATCTAATACATTAAATTGATCAGCTGTTGCAATAGTGTGTGCCATATCAAAATAGCTTTCTGTTCCTGGAGCCCAAAGTGTGAAATTTTCTCCAAATTTAGTTATTATTTGTGAAAAATGTTCAAATGTTTTAAAAGTTAAATCAATTGCTTTTTGCTTATCAATTTCTCCACGGGTAAATTTTTTTTTGTGAATTAAGTATAATCCCTCAGATTCAAGGAATATTTTATCAAAATCAGATGTAAGTTTTCCATCTTTTTCCTTGATAGATTGTATCATCTCAGTTACCATTGCAGCAGAATAAAGATCCATATCGCTAGAAACATTTGTATATTGGTTAGCGGAGTTAAGTGAGTAAGTTTCAACAATTAATTCTAAAAATTTTTCAGGGTCAGACAGTGTTGCAAAATAATCAAATCCATCTTGTAATTTGTGATAATAATCTGATGCTTGTGTAATTGTTACATTATTTGGTATTTCTTCTACTTTAATCTTTGAAAGAATATCCTTTACAACATTATTTGTTGACATTTAAATAGAGTATGAATGCTTAGTATTTAAATATTTCCATATTTTACTACTAAAACATAGTAAAAAAACAAAACTATTTAAATTACATATTCTTTTCTTAGTTTATGAATTTACATTTTAAGAGGATAAATTTTACTGAAGTAATTACTTTTCAAAGGATATTTCTAATTAGTTCAATGATATTTTTGGCATTGTTGTTTAAGTTATATTTGTTATTTGCAATATTTGTAATACTAGATTTAGCATTTATTTATTTTAAAGAGATATACAAATTTATTGTTGGAACTAATTTTATATTGATAGGTGCTGTGATTTTCGCATCGAGAAATAATATGATTTTTGCTTTGTCCATTGTTCCATTTTATCTGATAAATAGGATGCTATTGGGGAAATTTAAAGCGAAATTTGTTTTTGATGTGATTACCCTGGTTTTGGCAGCAATATCTGCATATTTTTTAAGAAGTATTCAAATACATATTTTAGTTGTGTTAATTTATGGAATCAAGACAATTTTTGATATATTTATTAAATCCATTTTTTTGGATGGTTTTAATTTAGAAGATATATTTTTTAGATTTTTACATTTAATTGTAGCAAATATATTTATGTTCTTATTTGGCCCACTACTATTCTTCTTTTGGTAATATGAATGCTGAAAGGTGAAATAATTTATCAGCTATGGCGTCCATTAGTCCAAATATTTTTGCTTCTTCAATTGTTTTTGGATTGGTTTTTAATCTGAAGAATTCATTATGTGCTTGTTTTTGATCGTAGATTTTTTTCTTTGTTCGGTTGTAAAACAATTCATAAAAATTACGCAGAAGTATAATGAGAGTATTATATCTATTGATTAATGGGTCTGGTAGTTTGTTAGATGAGCTAATTAATGTTTTCCAGATATAAGTAAAATTGTCAGCTATTTGTTCAAGAGTCCAGACCAAAGTGTATAGTTCAAATGAATTGTATTCTTTTAGAATAATTCCTTTTTTGAGTAATCTTTCACAAAAAAATGTGTATTTATTGGTTGTTGCTCCAAATCTTGTCAAGACATCTAATCGATTGTATTCATTATTTGAGATTGATTTAAATGATTCTTCGCACGTGTTTACTATTAGGAGGAATAGTCTTCTAAGAACATTTTCAAATTCATTTTCATTCTCAGATGAAAGAGAACGGATTATACATCTATTTTCTCCTAATTCTATTATGTCATATCCTATAAGTGAATCTATTGCTTTTTCTGTGAGTTCAAGAACTTCTTTATCTTCAAAATTGATGGTGATTTCATCATATCCATCTGTGTATTTTCTATGGATTAATCTTTGCATAAATTCATCTTTATTTTTAATAGAAATTATTGCTTTTTTTAATGGATTAGTTTGCATTGGGTTTGCTTTTATTAATAGTTGTGATGGGGCTACCTCTTCAATCTCTATCTCTTGACCTTTGACTAAATTATTTTTCTTAACAAATTTACTGGGAATACTTACAACCATGCTTCCTTGTCCTAATTCAATTAATTTACGCTTCATCATATAATGTTATATTGAGCTTATTTATATATTTTTGTATTTTATATATAGTATATACAATTATATATAATATATGGGATAGTTATATATGTAATTTGTAGTTGACTACTTCTAAATAACAACTAACAAAGTATTGTTAGTAAGAAGGTGAATGAAAAAATGATAAATCAATTTCCAGATACACTTGAAGCACAACTTGCTAGATATGCAATGGCTGTTTCAGATTTTAGCAATATTCCTAATGATGATGAACAAGGAGAAATTAGTGATGCCTTAGCTCAGTTAGTTGAAGTTAGGCAAAATGTTGTAAGATTAGCAAATTCTTTTGATGAGAGGTTTGAAGCATACAGACATGCAGTTTGGTATCAAGATGCAGATCCAGAAGCATCTTTTGCAGATGCATTGGGAAACAGAATGCTTGAAACAACATCAGGGTTTGATGGTTGGTTTGAAGTCTATAGATTTGCAAATGAAAATCAAACTGAGATGGCTGAATCCTTAGAGAAACCAGGAAGTCCTTTGTTAAATCTATCAGCAAAGGATTCAAATTGGATAAAGATGTATAATGAATTTACGGATGAAGATTCACCAATGTTTACAAGATTAGCATTTTTGTTGAGAGATAATGCAGGTAATTTTTCAGTTCCTAATTTGGCAAGAATTTATAGGGCAAGTGCTGCTAGAATTAGTGAGAATGACACAGAAAAACAAAGAGCAGTTCTAGGAATTACTCAATCTAGATTAAACAGTAGATTGGGCGCAAGTGTTACATTACAAAATTTCATGACAATATATAATGCATCTGTAAAGTCAGGTGAGTTAGGTAGTGAATTAAAGGAAAATGTGCTGAATACTTTTGTACAGTGGAATAATTATGCATTTAGTGAGGGATATAGTCAAAGACTTGATTTATCATTAATTAAACCTTTAGATTTATTAGAGCAAGCATATGAATTTTCTGATTATGAAGCAATAGAAGTTTTCTCACCTGGAATTCTTAATGGATATGATATGACTTTTCAGGGAATTATGGCAGTTTATGATATGCATGAGAGTCATAGTGATACTTTTGTTCAGGGAAGAGATGATGAACGATATGATGCAGTAATTTCTCCAGTTAGAGATATTGCAGTTGAAGCTTTAGAATTAGAAAGAAACCAAAATTTAGGTAATTATCAAGCCATGATGCAGTTTGCAGCTGAAAAAGAAGATGTAGTATTTCAAAATCAAATTTATGAGTCCGCACAGACTGCTTTGTCTGGAGGATTTAATGGATTGAGTAGATTCAATAGGTTTGCAAGAGGATTAGGTTATGTTTCTGAACCACTAGTGAAATTAGAAGAGATAACTGAATAAAAATAAATCTAAAATAAATCAAGGTGAGACAAAAATGAATGAATGGTTATTAGAAAAATTAAAATTAGATGGTGAAGTTGGGTTTGATGATGTACATGAAATTTCTGAAAATGATGTAGGTGGGTCAGCATATGGACCTATTGGAAGTCCAAAATTAATTGCATCGTCAAAGGGATTGAATTTTACAAAATTTGTTGAAAGTATTGATGATACACTAACTGTAACTGAGGAATTAGGGATGTATGTAGTTGTAAGGCAATTGGAACCTGTCATGAATGTTTCCGTTACAGTTGATCAAGAGGATAGGGTCATATATTTTTTCCCTAATGAAATACTGGAAAGTCATGATCTAAAGCAAAAACTTGTAGCTTATAGCGAGACAAAATTAGAAAATACACGATATAAATTTGATAGAATATCTAAATCCTATCAAGAAGGATTTGTTTTAGGTGTTAGTTTATTAGGTTTAAGTTTTGCAGGTGTGGGATTAACTAATTTAGGGCTAGATGCAGCAACTAGTATGACTCAAGTTTCTCAAGGATATGAAGTAACAGAAGTTTTGCAAATGAATGAAGAGATAGGTCAATCAATTTTTGCAGCAGGAATATGGAATCTTGGGTTTAATAAACTCGCAAAGAAGTTTAATCGGGGTGCATATAAAACAAAAAAAGAAAGTGCTGCAACATTAAGTGGATTTGCTACAGGATATTTTGGTATGGATGCACTAACAAAAGTAATGTCTGAACCACTTGTACAAAAATTATCTGAAGCATATTTTCCTTAAAAAGTGTATTAAGAGTTTAGAATTGAATAAATAATTAAAAAGTGATTGAAAAAATGAAATTAGAATTAAGAGTATGGTATCATATTGATACACCACAAGAATATCCTGAGAATCGAGTTGAACAACCACCAACTTATTTGCTTCTTGCTCCAGAAAAATATCTTCCAGAAGATCTAGGACAAAATGTTAAGAAAAGGGAAGATGGAGAAGTTCGATTACAATTTGGTTCATTAGATGAACTAGATAAGGGTATTATGAAAGTACACAACTATGCATTTGAACAAGATGTTGCTAAAACAGATGTTGAAGTAAGAAATGGGCCACCTAGGCTTGATTGGGCATTTGCACTTGGAACCCAAATAGATTACGTAAGAGAACTAATGAAAGATGAACTTATGCAACTTGAAGAATACGTAGGATTTTTAACAGCGTTATATGCAGAGTAAAAATATATGTTTAAAATGATAGTTAAAAACTTAGTTAATATTAATTAATGTATATGTAATTATGAAAAATGATAAAAGAACCAATAGTTCGTATAACATTTGATTTAATTGTAGATCTAGATTCATTTACAGATATATATGAAACCGTTGATTTACGTGTAAAGTTAGGGATAAAAGGTATTCTACGAGAGCATACAGGACAAGAACTTTCATACACAATTGATGCCGGCTTATCTAATCATAAATTGTATTATAATCCTGTCCCAGTACCTGTTACAGGGGAGCTTATGCTGGATGATGTTCTTCAAGTTCCATATTTTAATTTAACCAGGAGTGAGGGGTTAGTTGTTTTTTTAGCTCATGGTGGGAATCAGTTTTATGAAGGGAAATTTAAAGTCACAGAAAAAGACAAGGTTTTATCACTTGAAATAATTGCACAATCAAGTAAATATGGTATAAAGGCAACATCTTTAAATAATACTCAAATCTCCTTCTAGATATATGGACAATTTACTACCTTTTGAGCAAATAAAACGTAATGTCTTAGTTAGACGTATTGCTGAAACATCTGAGAAGTATGGTAAGGATCCTAGTATTAGGACAGTTGAAGAATTGCTTAAATGTGGTATTATTAATTTGGATAAGTCTCAAGGACCTACATCACATCAAGTTAGTGCATATTTACAAAATGTTTTAAATATAAAAAAAGCAGGTCATTCTGGAACTCTAGATCCAAATGTGACTGGAGTCTTACCAGTTGCATTAAATAAAGCAACAAAAGTTGTACAGACACTTCTTAAAGCAGGTAAAGAATATGTTTGTTTAATGCATTTACATAGAAAAGTAGAAGAGTATGATTTGTACAAAGCATTTGGTAAATTTACTGGGCGAATCAATCAATTACCTCCAATTAAAAGTAATGTAGTACGACAATGGAGAAAACGTACAATATATTATATTGAAGTTTTGGACTTTATGGATCAAGATGTTTTAATAAGAGTAGGGTGTGAAGCAGGTACATATATTAGAAAACTGATGCATGATATTGGTCAGGAATTAAAATGCGGAGCTCATATGGCTCAATTGAGAAGAACCAAAGCAGGTCCATTTAATGAAACAAGGTTATTTAGTTTGAATGATGTATCTGACGCATTTTATTATTACAAAAAACATCATAATGAAAAGTTTATAAGGCAAGTTATTCAACCAGTTGAAGCAGCAGTTAGACATTTACCTAAAGTTTGGATGTTAGATACATCAGTTGATTCAATTTGTCACGGCTCTACTTTAAAGGTTCCAGGGATTTCAAAAGTTGAAGAGAAAATTGAAAAAGGAGATTTAGTTGCTTTGTATACTTTAAAAGATGAATTAGTCGGATTTGGAGAAGCTAAGAAAACAACTAAAGAAATGATGGGTGACAAAGGAGTAGCTGTTAAAACTATGAAAGTAGTTATGGAACCTGGATTTTATCCAACAATGTCTTAGATTTTTAGCATTGTTTTAATTTCTCTAACCATTTCTTTATCTCTTGCAATATGTATTTTTATAGAATAGTCTTCATTTGTAAAACTTGTTAATTCATTGTATAAATTAAAGTTTAAACTTTTTATGCTATATGCTTTATTCATCCTAATTCTTAATTCTTTTGGAAAGTATATTTTAGCTATACAATCTCCTTGAATAATAAAGTCAAAGAAATTATCAAATTTAACATTAAATTTAACTTTACAATATTGTCTATAGAATTGGTATAGGAGTTTATCCATAAAACTCGAGTTTGCTACATATACTGTGTTATTGTTGGACGAAAAGAAATTTTGAAGCATATTTGTTTTTCTATTATCTGCAAAAGGAATCCATAGATGTTGAACAAAAACAAAAAGATCATTTTCTTCATTTAAGTCAAAAAAGTGATTTTTGAAACTATATAGAATGAAATGTCCTAAGTCATACAATGAATTTAATTGGATTTCTTTTGTATTTTCGTCAATTATTTTTATTTCTTTATTTTCAATGAATTTTTTTTTTAACAAATTAATATATTTGTCTAGTGTATTAATCCAATGTACTGAAATGTTGTAATCTTTTCCATTTTTTTGTAAAACACCACCTACAACCAGTTCCAAAAGTGCTTGTCTTACTGTCTGATAACTTCTAGATATTCTATAATTTTTTTTTAATAAATGAAAGATTTTTTGGTTCGTTAAGGAATCATTTATTGTTAATAATTGAATGATACAATCTTTTGTTGAACCTTTTTTAAGATTTGGAAAGAAAACTGGGATGTCCATAACATATTGGATAATAATTATATATTTAAGGTTTTTGCCTTAAAATATATTTCAATAGGGTATATTAAGATTATCCGGAATATTTATCTTTATGCATTCTAGAGAGGTATATGGAAATCTAATATTGAAAGTTCAACAGTTATATAATGAGGTTGTATCCAGAAAACAAATAATTGGGAAACCATGGGAGTATACAGATACACATTTATTTGCACTAGAAAAATTAGTAGATGATGAAGAGAGATTAAATTATTGGCTAAAAATAAGAGAACATGATAATTTTTTAGAGTGTCTTGTTTATGGAGAAGGAGATCATGGTTTAATATATACTGTTGACACAAAAGATAAATCTAGTAGACAAATTAAACAAGAAGTGAATGGGATTATGAAGGGTTATTTTTTGACAAAGCATCCAAGAAATGTTTTGGCAGATCAAGAGTATAGAATGCTAAACAATAAAGAAAAATTTCAAGGTGCTATAGTAGGTGGAACAGGTGCAGGCGCTTTATTAGGTATGATTGCAGGAATAATTTACTTTGGTAGCACTCAGACATATACGGCTATTGAACTAACTTTGTCAACTATTGTTGGAGGGATACTTGGTGGGGTATTTGGATATGTGGGAGAAAAAATTGGTACAAGTGTGGCTAGAAACAGTATTCCACAATCGAATGCTAATGCTATGTCAATATATAAAAAAGCTCAAGATGAAGAAAGAATAGTAAACATAATTGATGATGGTCCAGAAGCTTTACTTAAAGCTGCTTTTCCAAATGTATATGTTGATATTAAGTCTACCCCACCCTATAAAATTATACTAAATGATTAGTATGACAATAATTTTCTAATTTATGAGATATATTCTGCAAATTAAATTAAACTAAATTACCAAATTAACATGATAGTACCAATCAAATTTAGTAGTGGTAAATATATTGTTAAATTTACTAATGTTAGAGATACTGTTTGAGAAAAATTCTCAAGGTGATTAGATCCTAACATCATAAATAATGGAACTGCAATGATTGACCTTATTATTATTGTTACAATAAATGCTGTAGCAAATGTACTGGGAATATAATTTATTATTATTGAGCAAATTGTTGCAATCAATATATTAGATATTGTGTAGTGGTTTAATCTTGCAACTGAAAATGCTATGAGTCCAATTAATACAGAATAAATAATTCCATACAATGGTCCAAATACATATCCAATAAAACAACTTGTTGCAATGTATGTGTCAAAGGTTACATGTTCAACCTTTATACTAATATATACTGTAAAATAAGTTAGAACTCCAAATATAATAAACAGAGCAATAGTACTAATCCATCTGAACAAAATTATGCTAATAGTAACCAGAAATATATAAATAATCCATTTTACAATTATGGTCTTATTTTTTGATTTAGTTTTCTTTTTTTTCACTTTATATATATTCAATAATTATTACATATTTATTATTTTGTACTCTAAATACAGTCTATTTTTATTATTTGTTTAGAAAAATTAATATAGGATATAGTTCTGTTTTTTTATATGAATTGGTTAATTTATGCATTTATTGCAGCAGCAATTTTTGGATTTCAAGATATTATTTCAAAAATAGTTCTATCAAAAGAACATTCTAATGAATTTTTGACAATACTATATTTATCTGGATTAATTTTTCTTTTGCCTTTTTTTAAACATATTATTGTCCCTGATGCAACAAGTATGTTACTAATTATTATTAGAAGTGTAACGTTAGCAGGAGCTTACATGTTATTTATCAAAGCATTAAAACACATGGATATTTCAGAAGTTAGTCCATTAACGAATCTAAGACTTCTTATAATATTTTTGTATGGGTTTGTATTTTTGAGTGAAGTAATTAAATGGATGCAACTATTAGGTGCATTTGTCTTGATGTTTGGTTCATATATATTGGAGTCAGAAGGTCACATAAAGAATTTACATAAAACATTAATTAAGGTTACAAAAAATAAATATGTTTTCTATATCATTATTTACATTATTTTAATACCAATGACATCAATATTTTCAAAATTGATAGTGAACAGAGGAGTAAACTCGTTTAATTTATTATTTTTCCACTATGTTATTAGTACTTTTATTTATTTAGGAATTACATTTTTAGTATATGGTGGAATTAAGGATTTAATTGAAGGGTTTAAGCTAGGAGGGATGTGGATTATTGTAAGATCAATTTCTGGTTTGATTGTGCAATTTATTTACTTTTTAGCATATGCTGATCCAGTGTCATTAGTTAGTGTGATTGTACCAATAACTCAATTAAAAACACTTATTTCAACGATATTTGGTGGTGCTTTATTACACGAGAAACATTTGAGTTCTAAAATTATTGGGTGTGTTTTAATGGTTATTGGAGTAGTATTTATTATTATATAGATATAGACTTAAATTTTTGAACAGTTTTAATCTAATAAGCTTAAACCAAATATACAATTAGATTTGATAATTCTGCAGGATATAATTAAATTGTTCTTAGCTACATAAGAAAGATTTATTAATCGAGATATATATTTATTAAGTGGGGTGATCATGAAAAATGATTGGATATGTAATAGGATTTGGATTTTTTGTATTTATATTGATTGGAATTAGAATTGTTAGACCAGTTGAAGTTGGTGTAGTAGAACGACTTGGTAGATATAAGAGAATAGCTCATCAAGGGTTTCATTGGATATTTCCAGTAATTGATAGGATGTCAATGATTGAAGTTACTGAAATTAGAGTGGATATTCCACCACAAGAAGTAATAACTAAAGATAAACTTAATGCGCATGTTGATGCAGTTGTTTACTTTAGGATAAGGAATGCGAAAAAAGCACTATATAATGTACAGGATTATCATGGGTCTGTTGTATCTTTAGCAAGAACCACATTAAGAGCTGTTGTTGGTAAAATGACACTAGGAGATGCTAATGAAAAAAGAGACAGTATTAATCATCATGTTGAGCAAGAAATGAGTGCACAAATTGAGAAACCAAGTCAAGATGGTGAAGGATGGGGGATTGATATATTAAGAGTAGAGATTCAAGAAATCACTCCACCAGCAGATGTACAAGCTGCAATGAATAATGTTGTAAAAGCAGAGAATGAAAAGATTGCTGCAATTGACTTAGCAACTGCATATGAAACAAAAGCAGACGGTGAGCGTAGAGGAGAGATTAAAAAAGCTGAAGGAGTAAGACAAGGTAGTATACTAAGAGCAGAAGGTGAAGCTCAAGCAATTAAACTCGTAAACGAAGCTGCTAATAAGTATTTCAAGGGTAATGCCCAGATTCTAAAGAAGCTTGAGACAGTTGAAGTATCAATGGCTAACAATGCAAAAATTGTAGTTCCAAGTAAGACTGAATTAGTAAATGTCATTGGAGAACTTGCAGGTGTAGCACCAATTAAAGTTTCTAGAAAATAGAAATTATTTTTTTTTATTTAATTGTTAAGAAATAAAAAATAATTATTGTTCAACTTCATTAGTTTTATAATTAATTATTGTTTCTAAAAGAAGTGAAGATGCTCTTGCAAGTTCAAGAGCTGGTGAGAATCTATCAAATTCATATTTTCTAGACTTATCTGCATTTCGATAAATATTTCTAGCTTTATTTGCAATTTGTTTATCTTCTTTAAAAGTATTTTGAAAGAAACCACTTAATGCAAAATATGTTGCTTCTAAGAGGCGACTTCTATGGAGAATATCTTTTGGCATTGAATGATATAGTGTTGAAGTAGGATAACAATTTTTAGTAAGCCTAGTGAGAGTAGTTTGAGCAATCAAATATTCTTCTTTTTTATTAGTAGTAAGAATAGCAAGAGCTCTGCTTGTAGTAATCAATTTTGATTCTCTATCAAAGTCAGCTACGGTATCTACAAAATAAATAATGTCATCATACAATGCTCGCATAGGGTCTTTTCTACGTTTTATCATTTCGGGAGTAGTAAATGATTGCTCCTGAACTTCATAAATGGTAGACATATGATGAACTAGTTCAGATAATTCTTCTATTTTATCCCTTACAACAAAACCTGGAGATTTGCTTGTTCCTAGTGGAGCTGCTATAGGATCGTTATAATCGTCATTTGTATTTGCACCAACTACCATTTAATCACCTTTGTTACTGAGTAGTGGCACCATATTATAAATGCTTTGTTGAAATATATTAAACCTTCTGGTTTAATATGTGTAAGAAATACATAATTGTATTTTTTAAAATTTGTACCATTTTCTATACAATATATTGTGTGTAGTGTTTACTTATTTTATGAAGTATTTTTTCAAATATGTAATTATGAAATTGAATTGATCAAATAGTAGGATGTTTTTAAGTTGCTTTTGTGCGAATTTGACTATATTTATTTAGTTTAAAAATCAAAAACATAAATTTATTTTAAACAAAATTTAATTTAGAAAATAATCGATAATTGTCAGTTTTCATTAAAATACAAAATCAAATAATAATTATGTTTTATTCAATTATATTATTAAAGAACTAACACCCTTTACAATTCTTTCAAGTTCTTGATTATGAAATTTTTGAGCTTTGATAGTATTTCTAAAAGTGTTCATTCTATTTAAAAATTGAACTTCTGTTCCATAACTAAATGTATATCCTATCATTTCCATGGTTCTTCGATATCCTGCAGGTATTCTATCAAACTGTGCTAATTGTATATGTGCCATATTTAAAGTATTTTTATCTTTTACTATATGTTTAAATTGACCAAGCCAACTTTGTAATATATCTTCAGGTCTATTGAAAAATGGACTCATACAATCTAGAACTACATCATATACATTTTGAAATCTTTTATTTTCATCAATAAATAACCCGTATACATCACCAATAATAGCTTGATCAGATTCAGGTTGGGTATTTGACAATATATAATATAAAAATTCTTGAGGGGTAGCATAACTTAGGGATCTTGCGGTAATTAATTTTAAATCATCATTATGATTAATAAGAAAGTCACCTGCATTAAGTTTTACATCTCCTATTAACAAACCTTGATTTGTAGTTTCATTAAATGATGAAAAATAGTAGTGTGAAAGAATTCTAACCATATTATCTATTATTGGTTGGGATTCTTCTTTATGCCAAAATCTTTGATTTCCTTCTGAAGTAATTGTATATAGGTAAGGATTAATTGTCTCATTTCTATGTAATTCAAAATACCTTTTACAAAATTCTGTTAACGTAACATTTCTCTTAGTTCCATTAAAGTCTACTTTTCCAAGTAAATATGGTTCAGGCACAAATTTAGGGTCTATTTGATGTAATAATCTAAGGTTATCAAAATCATTTACTAGTACTTCTCCTAAATCAGTTCTATTAGAAAATTTACTTAATTGTAAAATTGCTTCATGTATGTCATCAGAACTTGCATGAAATACAAATGTATAATGTCCAGCTTGATAATATTTTAAAGGAATTTCTTTAACTGGGCCAAAACCAGATGACAAAAATTTGTGCATTTGTGGACAATTTAAAGAACCAAATTTTTTAGCAACATATGAATTAGGATGGTAAGATGAAGTTGGTTCATTTTCATGGAATCCAAAAGTTATGTTCATAGATATTTAGAAATAAAGTATATTTTTAAAGATTCAATAAATTACTATTTAGTTATGTGGTTGGAGTTCATAGATCATCTTCAAGTTGATCAAAAAAGTCTTCAAATATTGATAGTCTAGGGTTCCCATGCAATGCAACAGTCATATCATATGCTAAATTATTATAGATGTTGGCTGAACCACTTCTTGTATCTGGATTTTCAATATTAATATAAGGTGCTACATGAATGGGTGCTGCCATAAAACCTAGGGGTGGGCAGTTGATCCATCCTGCTGAAGATTTTAATATTTTAATCTTGTTAACAAGTTGATCATGATACGCATCAGCAAGTGTTATCATCGCAATTTCTTCAAAAGTTTCATTGTTCCATTCTTGTGGTTGGATTGAATATCTAGTCCATAATTTGGATCCATCATCTCGAAGCATTATTCTGACTTTTTCTAAAGTAAGGTCTTCTTTTGGAATCCCTTCCATCTCAAAATGTCTATATAGTCCGGTTTCACCAATAAATCTTTGTAGATTAAGTTCATCATCTAAACCAAGCAATTCTATCCTTCCTGCATAAATTTTGAATTCACTTGTTTCAAAATAGGGTTGAGAAAAATCGTATGACATTTTAAGAGGAGAAATTAACTTATATATAATCTTAATTATTTTAAAAACAAAGAAATCTGTTACAAGCAAATTTTTATAATAAATATAGAATAATAAAATTTAATTTAGAAATTACATATCAACCATTTCAATTTCAATATTAAGACCATCAGGGATGTGAACTCTCATTACTAATCTTAGAGCTCTTTCATCAATTCCAAGATCAATTAACCTTTTGTGAATTCTCATCTCATGTCTTTCCCATGTTTCAGTTCCTTCACCATCAGGACTTTTTCTTGTGGTTACTCTTAATTTTTTTGTTGGTAAGGGGATAGGACCTCTCATTTCTACTCCAGTCTTATCTGCAATATCTTTTATACTTCCACATACAAGGTTAACCTTGGCTATGTCCATGCTTGCTAATTTTATTCTTGCTCTTTGCATTTTGTCTCTTTACTTTTTGTTCTCAATAATATTAAAAGGAAAAAAAAAGGTTATAAAAACCTATCTATTTTTTCTTAGGTACGGTCATATCTTTAGCTATTAAATCAATGCACATTCCTGCTGCAACTGTAGTTCCACTATCTCTAATAGCAAATCTTGACAATTGAGGAATCTCTGCTTGCTTTTCAATAACTAATGGAGTTGTTGGTTTGATTTTTACAATTGCTGCGTCACCATTTTTTAAAAAATCTGGGTTTTCAGTTACTGCTTCTCCGGTTTTTGGATCAATCTTTTTAACAATCTCTGTGATTTGACATGCTACTTGTGCTGTGTGGATATGGAATACTGGTGTATATCCTACAGTCACAACAGTTGGATGGTTTAATACAACCATATGTGCTGTGAATTCTGTAGCTACAGTTGGCCAGTTATCTACGTGTCCTAACACATCTCCTCTTGCTAAATCTTTTTTACCAATTCCACCGACTGAAAAACCAATATTATCTCCTGGTTCTGCACTAGCAAGTTGTTCATGATGCATTTCAATTGTTTTACATTCACCAAGAACTCCTTTTCCTTCTCGTCCAGGAACAGCTACAATCTTGTCTTTTGGTCTCATAATACCACTTTCAACTCTTCCTACTGGAACAACTCCGATACCTGTGATGTTATATACATCTTGGATAGGAAGTCTTAGAGGTAATTTTGTTGGTTTGTCAGGTACACTAAATGTATCAAGTGCTTCAAATAATGTTGGTCCTGAGTACCATGGAGTACTTTCTGATTTATTAAAAACATTGTCTCCTTTTAATCCTGAAGTTGGAATAAATAGAATATCTTCAACTTTATATCCTACAGTTTTTAGTAAAGCTTCTGTTTGTTCTTTGACAGCTTTGAATTTTGCTTCATCAAATTTAACAACATCAATTTTGTTAACAATAACTATTATTTGGTTTACACCAAGAGTTCTTGATAAGAAAACGTGTTCTTTTGTTTGTGCCATGACACCGTCATTTGCTGCAACTACTAGAATACCACAATCTGCTTGAGAAGCTCCTGTAATCATATTTTTAACAAAATCTCTGTGACCAGGTGCGTCAATCATTGTAAAATCATATTTTGGCGTTGTGAATTTTTTGTGAGCAAGATCAATTGTAATTCCTCTTTCTCTTTCTTCTTTCAAATTGTCCATGACATATGCAAATTCCCATGAATCTTTTCCTGCATTAACTGCCATTTCTTTTAATTTTCTCATTTCGTTTTCTGGAACATTTCCAGAATCAAACATTAATCTACCAACTGTGGTTGATTTACCGTGATCAATATGACCGACAACAACCAAGTTTAAGTGTTCTTTTTCTTTTGCCATTTTAAATTTCCTCCGTGTTAAAGTCTCATATCAAAAATATGATTTTCTGTTATGTTTTCTCTTTTTTTTGATTTTTCAAAAAATCCTTGAGTTGGATTTTTATCAAATTTCTTAGTCAATGGAATTGTTATCGCTTTATAAGCGTTTCTATCATTTTAATCTCGATAAAAATAAAAAAAAATTAATCAAGATTTTACTCTTCTTCTGTTGTTTCCTCAACTATTCCTTTTCTTGATCTAATTTGACTAATAATTTTATGTTGAAGTTCATTTGGTAATTTTTCAAATGATTGGTCCACTACTGAGAAACTTGCTCGTCCTTCAGTTGAACTTCTAACATCATTTGATAAACCAAACATTTCACCAACTGGAAGTTTACCTTTGATTACTGTGAATTCATCTCCTGATTCCATGTCAAGCATCTGTCCTCTCTTTGCAGAAAGTAATTTTGAGATTTCTCCCATGAATCTTGTAGGTGTATCAAACTGCATTACTTGAACAGGTTCATAAATCATTGCACCTGCGTCCGCAATTGCTGCTCTAATACCTTCTCTGACTGCTGGATAAACTTGTGCAGGACCTCGGTGGATAGAATCTTCGTGTAAGGTCATATCAGTTAAAACGATTTTTAGACCTAGGCATGGTTCTCTTGCAAGAGGACCAGCGTTCATGACATCTTCAAACATGTCATTCACAAGTACAATTACTTCATTCATGTGAACTTGTCCACGAGTTTCTTCAGTTAAAATACTACCATTAAAAACATTTTTAACCTTTGTAGCTTCTTTTGCATCCATACCTAAATCTCTAAGTTTTTCAAGGAACTGAGGAATTTTTTTCTTGACTCTTCCTTCAGCAAGTTCTCCATCACGGATAGCTTGTCTAATTCTTGGGTCTAATGGTTCAGCTCTAAACCAAAACTTATTGTGTTTGTTTGGAGATTTTCCTTCAAACTCTCTACTTTTTTTAGTTACAGTTTCTCTGTATACAACAATAGGTGGGGAAGTTTTTATTTCAAGTCCTTTTTCAGTTCTAATTCTGTTTTCAATAATTTCTAGGTGAAGTTCTCCCATTCCACTCATTAAATGTTCACCAGTCTCTTCATTAATTTCAATTCTGATAGATGGATCTTCTTTACCAACTTTTCTTAGTACATCAATTAATTTTGGTAAATCACTTGGTTTTGTTGCTTCAACTGCTTTTGTAACAACAGGCTCAAATAAGTGTTTAATCTGTTCAAAAGGTTCAGCGTCAGCTGTGCTTGCAATAGTTTCACCTGCAAAACCTGTTTTTAGTCCAGCAATTCCAATAATATTTCCTGCTGGAACATTATCAACAACTTCTCTTTTTGCACCATTAAAAATATAGATTTGTTGAAGTCTTGCAACTTCTTTTGAACCAATAAGATATATGGTGTCACCTTTTTTCATAGTTCCAGAAAATAATCTTCCTGTACAAATTTCTCCAGCTAATGGATCTACTACAATTTTTGTAATTACAAAACCAACAGGTCCTTTTGCATCTGAGGCTATTAAAGATTTTCCAAACTCACTTTCTAAGTCACCTTGCCAGATTTTAGGAATTCTATAGTCTGTTGAAACTAATGGATTTGGTAAATGTTTAACTACTGCGTCAAGAATAACTTTATGGATTGGTGCTTTTTTTCTTAAATCTTTAAGTGCATCAGGTTCATTTGAATTGTATGAATCAGCAACGTCACTAAAAGTAACTTTACTTTTTTGCATGAATGGAACTGATAATGCCCAATTGTGAAATGCTGAACCAAAACAAACACTTCCATCATTTACATTAACATTCCATTTACCTTTAAATTCTTCAGTTGTAATACTATCGATGAACCTATTGACTCCTGTAATGATTTTTGTAAATCTATCCTGCATTTGTGCTGGAGTTAATTGTAATTCTTTGATTAATCTGTCAACCTTGTTAATCATTAAGATTGGTTTTACTCTTTCTCTTAGAGCTTGTCTTAAAACGGTTTCAGTTTGTGGCATCATTCCTTCAACTGCACATACTAAAACTATACAACCATCAGCTGCTCTCATAGCTCTTGTTACGTCTCCACCAAAATCAACGTGTCCAGGAGTATCTAGTAAATTAATAAGATGTTGTTCATCATTTACTGTGTGTACCATTGATACAGCTGATGTATCAATTGTGATTCCTCTTTCTGCTTCATCTTCATGAAAATCTAATACTTGAGCTTTACCAGCTAAGTCTTCTGACATCATACCAGCTCCTGCTAGTAAGTTATCTGAAAAAGTAGTTTTTCCGTGATCAATATGAGCACATATTGCGATATTTCTAATATGGTCAGGCGATTTCATACATGCCATGACCTTGTCAACCATTTTTGCCATAGTTAATACCTCCGAGTATTTTTTATGAGGAGTTTTAAAAATGCTAATTTACTGTTCTGTCGCAATTTTATACCTCCGAGTATTTTTTAATTATAATTATAATACATGTTTATCATGTACTGTTTTGTATGAATGAAGTTCATTGTCACTAAACCATAAACTTAGCTCTTTTTTACCATTCTCAGGAGAATCTGATGCATGAATTAGGTTTTTGATTGCAATACCTTTTTTGTCTGCATAGTCATATGAGTGATGTGCAAAGTCTCCTCTAATAGTCCCAGGAGCTGCTTTTTTTGGTTCAGTTGCACCTACCATTTTTCTGATAGTTTCAACAGCGTGGATACCTTCAAGTGCTAACGCAACCAAAGGACCTTCAACAATGAATTCTTCTAAACCTTTGTAAAAAGGTTTTTCAACATGATCTGCGTAGTGTTTTTTAGAGAAATCTCTATCAACCCACACCATTTTAATGCCAACAACTTTTAGACCAGCGTTTTCAAATCTTGTCATAATGTTACCCATTATTCCACGTTGAACTGCATCTGGCTTCAATAATACTAATGATCTTTGAATTAATGTTTCAGGCATTTTTAATCACTTCTTAATTCCTTTTTTAATGTCATGGTATTCACCAGTCCATTTTGTTTTACGAGGTTTTCTGCCAAGTTTTAACATGTTACGTTCACACTTACTTGTGCAAAAATAAAACATTTTAGCATCTTTTTTTACATAAAGCTTACCTGTACCTTTTACCATTTCTTTATTACAAAAACTGCAATTTACCATATCAATCAACTCCCTCTTCCTGATTTGTTCATAGGTCTTGCTTCAATTTCAGTTTCTCTTAACATTAAGATATCTCCTACTTGTATAGGTCCACGAACATTACGTCTTATAATTTTGTTTTGGTCTCGTCCATCAAGAATTTTACATCTAACTTGAGTTACTCCACCACGAGTTCCAGTTCTACCAATAACTTCTTCAACACTTGAAGGAAATGCATGTGTGAAGTTAATTTGGTTTTTAACCTCTGGTTCAACTTTTCCTTTACCCTTTTGGGGTCTTTTATCTTGAGCCATGGATTTCACCCTGTAATTTCTTTAATAATACTAACAGCTTCACCTGCAGTGGTTATACATACAGCACTTGTTGATACTTGAATTCCTGCTGCAGCGCCTAGTTCTTCTTTACTTGGGACTTCCACACAAGGAACTCCTTTTTCTTTTGATAATAAAGGTAAGTGCATAACAACTTCAGGAGGATTTGTATCTTTTGCAAAGACAACTAATTTTGCTTGTCCTCTTTCAATTTGCTTTGTTACTTCGTTTGTTCCTTTTTTGATTTTTCCAGTAGTTCTTGCTACTTCTATTGCTTCGTAAGCTTTTTCAACATTTTCACTCATATTTTATTCACCTGTATTCATATTTTATTCTACATTTAACCTATTTAATTAGAAAGTTCTTACCTTCCTTCAGACTTGTTAATTAAGTCGTCATTATTCATTAGGTTCATAACAACAAATTTGTTGCTATGGTATAGACGAAAAAATTGGAGATTTATAAAGTTTCTGCCTGAGTGACTGAATTGTGGCCTTTGCGGTAACCTAAATCATAGAATTGTCTGGATAAGGTTGCTAGCGTAATCATATAGATAAGTGAAAATGCACCTGATTTTGGCTCTCCAGTTATTGCAGATAGTGGATTGAATTCAAAAATTGTTTCAGAATTAACTGAAAAATCTTGTGATCCGACATAACCTGTTTGCTGCGATACCTCTTGCCATTTAGCTCCATTTGAGATAAATCCAATTAATCCAGATTTGACAAGTGTTGGCAATGAATCTAAATTAATGGCAACACCTTTAGAGGGAATATAGTGGATTGGAGGTTGTTCAATATTTAAACTTGCATCCTTTAAACCGTTGGATTTTCCATCTCTATATGCAGAATATCCTATTAAACCTAAGCCAACTAATGCTGGACCATGATTTAGTAAAAATTCCTGTGTTGCTTGGAGGAAATCAAATCCTGACATAATTTTGAGGTAGAAATATCTTATTTAAAAATTTGAGGGACTTTTTTTGTTTTATTGTAATTACAAGAATTGTTCAATTTAGTTGAAAATTCATTCTTTGTCACTAGAAAGTAACAAAATATGGAAAGATTTATATAGTTATAAGTTGTCACTAGTAAGTAATGTCGACACAAGTAGATTCATCTGTATTAAAAAATAGAAGGCATAATATTAGTTTAGATAATATAGTCGGTACAGGATTTCATGCACACACATATAATTCTACATATATACCTTATAATGATTTACCTGACATTCTAAAAATACTTTTTAAGCTAGCAAGAACACAGCAAGATAGTATTTACCAGGAAACTGGAAAGTATGAAATTAGTTTAATCAGACCAGGTCCTGAGGGTGGAGCAGTAAAAATTGATCATAAAATTCTCTCAATGGAGTTTGATGATTTTGTAGAATATCTTTCAGGATTTCAAGTATTTGGAGATTTAATGCAAATTTATAATCCTGAAATGGTAGCAAGACAGTTTATTTCTGGTTTAGCAACTGAATCAATAAATTTGGGTCAACAGACAAGAAAAGAATTAAGAACCTCAGTTAAAGGTCCAACAGTTGAAGCTTTAAGAAATTTTTATTTAACATTGAGTAAGGAATCCTCAGATTTTATTGTAGAAATTGATTCAAAAATTGGTTTAGACAAAGAATTGGATGTTGTTTCATATTTAGATACATTTGACTTTTCAGCACCAATTGATCAAAAGATTGGGTGGATAAGACAAAATGTTCTAGATACTGAAAATGGATTTAATGGATTTTTGAGAAGATTTAGAAATTTAAGGTATGATCTTCAGAGGATTAATAGGGGAAAACATAAAACTAGTGAGGGAAATGTTTCATATTCACTATTGAATTATTTTGAATTTTTAGATCCAGAGTTGTTTGATGTTGAGAATAATCCTAATGCAATTCATCCATTTGAAGTATCTGATTCCATTGGACCATTAAATAGGCTTTATGGGAAAAAAACATTGGAACCTCAAGAGATATTTGATTTTAGTAAATATAGGGGATTTTTTAGTCATGAGAGAGCAGAAGTTTTAGTTCAAAGTGAAATTATTGGTTTTACACATAAAGAAATAGTAGATGTTCTTGATTTTATGATATTGGAACAATCAAGACAGCCTCTTGAATGGAGTAAATATATACACAATTCAAACACAGCTCAATTGTACTGGTTAATGCATACTGATTGGAAACAAAAAAATTTTGAAGCTACAGTATATAATCCGACAACATTGCAAGGTCAGTTTTATGATCATGTGAAGGAGAATATTGCTCCTCGCGAATCTAAATTTAAATTAATGGATAGAGTATTTGATGAAAATGTATTTGGATTTGAATATTTGAATGAGGAATCTGATTGGAAAGAGTATGTATCAATGCTTAGATCAGAATTTACTTATCAAGAAACTGTGTTTGTTGATGGTCAAATAAAGAAAGGTGCAACAAGAGAATACACCTTAGATGAGTTCTTGCAAACTACTTCTGGTAAGATTGTAAAACAAACATTTGAAGACTGGTTAAATTCTCAGGGAAGACAAGGTGTCGACAGCCTAATTTCTTACAATGTAGTCTTCCCTGGAATAAAACCAAATAAAACTCAGTACCCAGATAACAGTTTAAATCGTAAAAAAGATATTTTAGATTGGAAAAAATTACTTAAAGATTCACCAAATCTAGCTCACAATGAAGATGGGTCTAGAAAAGGATTAAAAGACTTAAAGGATGATCATGATAATGGTGGGAATCATGTGTATCATAGATTACGTAAATGGGCTTTAAAACTTGATGTTCATGAAGTTTATAGTGCATTAGAAAAAATTGTACCTGGATATGAACGACCATCATTAAAATGTTTTTATCAGTTTAATAATCCAGGGAAAGTTTTGAGATTTGATTCACCTGGTGAGAGAAAAATGGCCTACGTTTTACATGAATTAAAACTTACAGGTACATATGAGGAAGGGGAAAATTTGCATTATAGAACTAAAGACAAAAGTGATTTGGCAGGTATTGACGTAGTTGTAAAAACAGATGAAAATCATGCCTTTTTATTTGAATATCATCCTTGGTCTGAATATTTTGATAAAACAAATGGAAGGAACGATTCTCAGGCAGTAATTGATCACAAGACAGGAAATATTAATTCTGAAAAACTTCTTGAAGATGGAATTACATCATTTAGATACATACATATTGAATCTGCTGAGGATTTATATGCAGTATTACAAAGTCAGGATATACAAAATGCATTTCCTCACTTAAAAAAATTTAATGAACAAGATTTTAGAAATATGTGGGAAGAAGCAGTTAGTGAGACACAGTCCTATCAATTTATTGACCCTTTTTTTCCTAAATAGTAGTTATTTAGGTCCATTTAATCAAACCCTTTAAATATAAAACACTTTTTCTTTGTGTAGATTACTAGCACATAGTAGTAACACTAATAAGGAATGGCATCAAATTTGGAATTCGAAATTGGATCCCATATGGGAGATCAAGCTAGTGAGAGTTCTGACTTAAATGTTGATAATTTTACAGTTACTTACTGGGTAAAAAATCCACACAGAAATAGTTTAATTTTGATGGGATTTGATCCTAATTCTGATAATTTGGATCCACTTAAAATTGAAGTTGAAATGCCACAATTCTATGTATTTCCTAGTGATGTAGGGGTCGAAGAAATTTTGGAAGCAGAATTTACAATGAATGGTATGCAACCTTTATACTGGACAGAATTAGGAGAATCTAGAAATAGACATTTGTGTATTGCAGATTTTGTCGGACTTAATGATGAGATAAGGAAAGAAAAAAGGTATCAAGATAGAATTCCATGGGAATCAAGTACATATGAGGCATTGTTATACAAAACATTTAGCATCAAAAATGGTTATATTCAAATGGATATTGATGAAATTTTAAAACCTAATGATATGGACCCTGATATGTTAAGTGTGTCAATTTTACATAATACAGTTACGGTTGACTTTGAAACTACAGGTTTAAACAATGATTCAAACATGGTGTGTGCAGTAATAGAAAAATTTGGAGTGCAAGATATTTTAATTGTAAATAGGGGTGCAAAATATCAAATAACTGATGAAGATACTGGTGAAACTATTTTAGTAAATCCACCAATAGATGTTGATGTTCAAGAATTAGCTAGGAGAATTGAGAATGAAAGAGAACTTGGTAAGGGAGCTTTAAATGTTATTGAAGCTGAAACTGAAGAAGAGTTTTGGGACCAATATACTCGAATAGTAGATGAACTTAATCCTTTATTTTTTTGTTCATATTCTGATTTTGAACTTAAAAGAATGCATGGGAGAACTTTTACACCTTGGGGATTATCACCAAAATTTGATTATTGGAACTCTAAATCAAGCAGAGGTGCTGGGTTTGCAGATTTTATCAACCCGCTACATTTAAATGCGGTATCAACTGGTGAAAGATCTCACTCATTGAGACAAAAAGATTTGATAAGTTTATTGAAGTCATTTGATATTGAGAATGAAAAATTATCAACTAGTGGATATGCAAGATTTCAATATTTAATTGGTGATCTTGATCCAGAAGGTTTATTTATGGCAGGACTTCAATGTCATGAAGATACAGATCAACTTAAACAACATATACTTGATAATTTGCATCTACTTTATGCAAATAAAGCTGTAATTCATGGGAGTTTTAGTTTTATAGATAGAATTTATACTGACAAAATGCTTTATTCATATCTATGGGATAGGATGCGTTTTGAAGTTAATTATTCTAGTCTAAAAAATGGGGATGTAAAAGAGCTAGCTAGAGGGTTTGGTACAAAGTTTTTTGTTCCAAAGAATTTCTTCATACCTAGTTCATTACCACATGCAAATCCTGAAAATTTTTCTGAAATGGCAGGAGTATATTTTGAGGATTTAGATTTTTTAGCTGAAAGATTTACAAAATATCTAGGAGAAAATTTCCATGCTAAATTTGAAAATATGTATAATATTGAAAGTTTAGGATTCAATCAAGAGTATCTAGATTTAGATAGGAGTGTTCAGCAAAGTCAGATGATGTCTCCATTAAAAGTTTTGTTGGAAATTGCTGATCACAATAACATCTATTTAGAAAGTTTGTTGGAGCAACCTAACTTGGAAATGGGTGTATATGACAGGCAAAAAAAAGAATATGATTATAAAAGGATGAGTTCAATTGAATTTGAAACGAAATTTGCAGATACTTATGGGATTCATGCACAAGATCTAATAGCTGAATTTGGAGACGATTTAAATTCAATGTTAAACTTAAGGAGAGTTATTGGGCAACACATTCATGCTTCAAAGGGACCTTTATTTGTTGCAAGAGATGGATTTGAAAACTCTACGTTTGGTTCAGAAAAAACTAATTTGTTTGTCTCTTGCGGGTTTTCTCCGGGTCATATTCCAATTGGATATTTTGATCGTGGAAATGCAAATGTGTCGGTAAATGGATCAAGACGAGTTGTTGTTGATTCACATAAATATGATCTAACTCATAAGTTTGGATTAAATCACTATGAAAAATTTTCATATGCAGCATCAGACGTGATGTCAGAATTAATTTTATTAGTAAATGCTTTTGAAAAACATGCAGAAAAGACAATAACTACGTTTAGAGTTGATGGACGTGAAAAAGAATCTCATGTTATTGCTACTGAAAATTTACAAGATGTTAAAGGTGGCCAATTAATTGCCATTGATGAACATGGTGCATTTATGGGTATAATTGCAAAGCAAGATGATGAATTTTATTTTTCAGATTTTGATGGTAATCTAATTGAAGGATATACTGTGCATGGTTCTAAATTAAGGACATTTGATAAAGAAATTGAAATTGGGGCAGAAGTTGATTTAATTTATTCAGAGAGTCAAGTTGTTGGATTTGTTCATTTTGGTGAAAAATGGAACTCTGTTTACAGTGTAGACAACCAAGGAAAATCTAAATTGGTTGGAGAAAGGAGAGGAGATGTTGATAAATTAATTAGCACTTTTGGATATGTGCACATAAGTGGGACTGGAGCGTTTAGGACAGACACAAAGAATCTGGTAGGTATTATTGAAGGAAAGGATGAAGACTTAAGAATAATTGGTTTTAAAGGTGATGAGGTTCCTTTTGTGATAAATAAAGGGAAAGTTTACAAGAATAAGCAAAAAAATGTTGGTGAAATAGTACTAGCAAAAGGTTTTGAAGCAAATTTGGCTTCTGATAATGCTACAGGAGTAACAGAGTTAACATCTTATCAATTGCTTCATCATTCGTCTTTGGTTACTGGGGAATTGCTTGAACAAGTTATTCATGATACTAGGAGGGATATAACTACTAATTATATTGAATCAGATGAGGTAGTTATGGATACAATTAATTATTTATCTTATTCTGAAAATGAACAAACTTATGTGGATATGGTTTTGAGTTTTTCTTCAAGAGTGCCACAAAAAGGTAAGAAACCAACTGGGGATGGGTTAGAAGATAAAGATTTTGTTTATAAAATGCAAGTTCCGTTAGATTGGTTGTTTGAATGCGAATTTGATTTACGAGATGGGGAAGGTAGTAGTGAAGGAGTTAATATTCCCTATATTCAAAAGGAAGGTACATCAGATGATTTATCTGCACTTATATTTAATAAGGTAAGTGAAAAATTAACAAGGGATTATAAATTCTATCAGGGAGTTAAAGTAGAAAAAGTTGAATTTGATTATTTATCTCCATTTGATCGAATAAGGAATGCAAAAGCACCTATGAAACAATTTTTAGAAGCTCATTTAAAACAATTTCAACTACATGATTCAAATGGGGATCATCCTGTTGTTAACAAAAATTATGTTACTTGGGACACTTTAAGAGTAGAAAATTATGGAAACGTATTAAAAGAATTTGGGTTTCCTGTATATGATGCTAAAACTGCTCTCTCAATGGTATAACTAAATTAAGTTCTATCCCCAACTTTTATAAATCCCTCGAGTTTCCAATTCTCTAAGAATGGTAAAGAAAGAAACTGTAGATCAACCAGAAATAAATATTGGATTAGTAGGTCATGTAGATCATGGTAAGACAACACTTACTGAAAGATTAAGTGGGAAATGGACAGATACTCATTCTGAAGAACTTAAACGAGGAATTACTATTAGATTAGGTTATGCAGATACAACTTTTGTTTTAACAAAAGATAAAAAATACTCAACTGAACGTGCTTCAAAAAAGGCAAAAGAAGAATATAAAGCTTTGAGAACCATAAGTTTTGTTGACGCACCTGGTCACGAATCATTAATGGCAACAATGCTTGCAGGTACAACTTTAATGGATGGTGCAATTTTGCTTATAGCTGCAAATGAAACATGTCCAATGCCGCAAACTAGAGAACATTTGATGGCTCTAAAAATTATTGGTATAGAGAATGTTGTAATTGTACAAAATAAAATTGATTTAGTTACTGAAGACGTTGCAATTGAGAATTTTAATCAAATTAAGGAATTTATAAAAGACACAGATTACAAAGACGCACCAATTATTCCAGTTAGTGCACAGCATAATATTAATGTTGATTTAGTCATTAAAGCTATTCAAGATATTATTCCAACACCAAAGCGGGATGTGAAGGCAGTCCCAAGATTAATGGTTGCTAGAAGTTTTGATATTAATAAGCCTGGAGACGAAGTTGACGACCTTAAAGGTGGAGTTTTAGGTGGAGCATTATCTCAAGGTGTTTTAAAAGTAGGAGACGAAATTGAAATAAGACCTGGTCAAGTTTATCAAGAAGCAAATAAGATGGTCCATAAACCAATCACAACAAAAATTGTTGGGATGATGACTGGTGGCAAGAAAGTAAAACAAATTATGCCAGGTGGAAGTGTTGCGGTTATGACAACACTTGATCCTTCAGTTGTTAAGTCTGACAGTTTAACAGGAAATGTTGTTGGTTATGTTGGGGATTTACCAAAAGTTTGGGATGAGTTTACTCTTGAAGTAAAGTTACTTGAAAGAATGGTTGGTAGTCAAGAAGATTTGAAAGTTGATCCAGTTAAAATGGGTGAGATGCTTTTACTTAATGTTAACAGTGCAGCAACAGTTGGGCAAGTAGTTAAATTAAGTAAAGATTTAGTTGACTGTAAATTAAGATTGCCAGTATGTGCTGATAATGAGTCCCGTGTTACAATTTCTAGGCGAATTGGAACTCGGTTTAGATTGATTGGGTATGGGATAATTAAAAGTTAGAATTCTTTTTTTCAAATAAAAGTTTTAGAACAAACAGTTAATCTTGAGTGTTGAGGAATGAAATGGCCCTAGATTCTAGGCCTTGGGCACTGCCCGGTATTTTATGTTTAGCCTCCAACTCATCTAGACCTGTTTATTCTAATTATATATAATGTATTCTGAATTTATAAATGTAATTAATATGCTACTAAGTATTCTAAAATTCAAGATAATGGGTGGTTAATGTATATGAATATACATAAAAGTATATTAATATATTAATTAATGTGTTTAGTTTAAAGATTCTATTGTAAATCACAATATTTATATATAATATAATTTTATACCTTAGTATAAATATATACTACGGTGATTAATATGAATTCAAAAGTACTACATTATCCAAGA
>Ga0233437_1002532_pt1 | contig 27186 bp, 19 predicted proteins | sample SI_122_August201_FD_182714 | JGI IMG/M metagenome (GOLD analysis project Ga0233437, IMG submission 182714) | Seawater microbial communities from Saanich Inlet, British Columbia, Canada - SI_122_August2016_200_MG | ecosystem: Environmental > Aquatic > Marine > Inlet | place: Canada: British... | reverse complement strand
CGAATTTGCCATCATTGGTAAAATTCAAACTATAATAGTTTTCCGAGATGCCCTCATAAATAAATCTTGGTTCACCCACTTTATTCCCTTCTTTAACTTTAACGGTCCAGAGTGCAGGATATCCTGTTCGAGTACTAGCAAAAATAACTGTTTCTCCATCTGGCGTCCACTTTGGAGCCCAATCAGCTCCCGGGAAGGATATTAATTTATTCGTATAGCTGCCATCTACAGAAAAAATATGGATGTCACGGGGTTCCAAGTCCTTCCCCAAACTGGCAACTACATATTTCCCATCAGGCGATATAGATGCTCCACCACAGGGACATTGATCCCCCAGATTATAAATTATTTTCACTGAACCGTCTTTCACAGAAACTAGTTGTAGAGTGTGATTGGTATTGGGCCCGTCTGAAGCCGTTGCCAGTATATATTTCCCATCTTTGGTCCATTCTATTGGCCATGGACATTCATTATCAGCAGTAGTTTCTGCAAGAATCCAATCTTTGCCACTTTCCAAATCTTGTACCCTAAGTTGAGCGTTTTTACCTTCAATCCAAAAGTAGGCTAATGACTTCCCGTCAGGCGACCAAAGTGATTCATCGCCAAATTTAGTAGGGGGTTTCCAGCTTCCTTGATTTGTAATCTTTCGTCTTTCACCTGTTTCAAGATTATGAATTCCCATATTCCCATCATCCCAATCAACATAAGAAAGATACTTCCCATCCGGAGAAATATTACCATAAAATCCTCGCTCAGAGAATATTTTCCGAGCAATAACTTCCTTTGGTATTTTAGAATCTTTCGGATTTTTAGCCTGATTCTGACTATTTATATTGTGTAATCTTCTTTTTGCCAACTGTACGGTTTCAGACTGGTTTGGGTAATTATTCAATACTTTTTGAAAAGCTTCTTGAGCCATTAAGTGTGATTGCTGTCCTAATTTTTCAAAACAAATCCCTATAAGTAATTGAGAGTTGGCCGCAAATTCTTTTTCTTGAGGATATCCTTTTATTAGCGTTTCAAAAAGCTTAATAGCTTCCCTCAAATCAGCTTTAGTTTCCATTGAATACTTAGCCTTTTCAAACAATATTTTATAATCTTGTTTTTCTTGAGCGGCAACCGATAGAGTGATTGCTGCTATAAAAAAGACGACGAATAAAAAGGTTTTTGTTTTCATGATTGTGTGTTTTTGGGTATTATCTACCTGCAAACTTATGTGAACTGCATGTCGCCAATGTCAGCGAAATGTAAAAGAATGTCATAATCTATCAATACACAAAACGATAACCTCCTCCGTATACGGTTAAAATGTGCCTTGGGTGATTCGGATCTGTTTCGATTTTCTTTCTGAGTTTTAAAATATGGTTATCGATGGTTCTAGTGGTTGGGAATTTTTCATAACCCCAGATTTTATCCAACAAATCATTTCTGGATACCACTTTGCCATCTTGCTGAATTAAAAAGCGGAGTACATCAATTTCAAGCGATGTCAGGTCAATTTCCTCTTCCTTCCGAATGACTTTATAATGATCAAAGTCTATTTCGGCAAATTCAAGTTTAACAACTCCTGCTAGGGTCTCTCCACTACGACTCTCCCTTCGAAGGTGTGCCTTAACTCTAGCCATAAGTTCACGGATACTAAATGGTTTAGAGATATAATCATCTGCTCCCATTTCAAGGCCGATGACTTTATCTATCTCTTCACCTTTAGCAGTAAGCATCAAAATAGGGATGTCCATTTTTTGATGCCGAAGCTCTTTACAAACGTCTAATCCATTCATCCCAGGCATCATAATATCGAGAAGGATCAAGTCGGGTTTTGTCTGTAAAGCTATCGCAAGCCCTTCTTTTCCATTCAAGGAATAGTTCACCTCATAGCCTTCATCCACCAAATTTATTTTCAAACCTTTAACAAGGTCTTCTTCATCTTCAATAATTAGAATATTTTCTTTCATAGTGATTCCTCCTTATTTGCATTAAGTGGGATAATTATTGAAAAGGAGCTTCCTTCATTTACTTTGCTTTTAACATCAATTTGCCATCCATGAGCATCTATCACATGTTTAACAAGAGTAAGCCCCAGGCCACTACCTCGAGCCTCAAAATCATGCCTGCTTTTTACCCGATAAAAACGATTAAAAATATTAGAAAGCTCATCTGCTGGGATTCCAACCCCTTGATCAGCAATACTTAAGCAGGTTGACTCAGAGCTATTCTTTAAGCTTACCTTCATAGATTTCGTTTCGAATGAAAACTTGATAACATTGCTAAATAGATTAATCAGAATTCCTTCCACCGCATTTTTGTCAAACAAAATAATTTGACTGTCTTGATCAAAATCCTCCACAATCTTAAATCCTTTTTTCACAAAATGATAGCGGTATGAGTCCAGCGTATTCATCACAATTTCTTTCAGATTACCAGACTTCATGTCAAATTCTTTTCGGCCCATTTCTATTTTTGAGAAATCAAGGATGTTATTAATCATATATGAAAGACGTTCACTTTCTTTAGTAATTATCTGCAAGCCCTCTTTACGGTTTGTTTCGGGCAGCTTGTCTTTTAGCAATAAAGTTTCTCCATAAAGTCGGATTAAACTCAGAGGGGTCTTCAGTTCATGCGATACATTGTGTACAAACTCGGTTTTCAGAAGCATGGTTTCCGTTTCCCGATTAATATCACGCAGGAGTACAAACACACCAAAAAACATTAGCATAATGATGATAATTACTAATAGTCCGTAAATAATTAATTGGATCTTTGCTTCAGATTCAAGTTTTTCATATTCAGGTTGGATCGAGATAAAGGTCCAGGGTAGTGGAATTTCATTGAATTCCAATGAGAGCGATTTTTCTGGAATCTGATATACTTCATGAGTCAGTATGTCTTCAGTCTTGCTATTAACTAATCCAAATTCCAGACCTGTTTCTTCATTTAAACTGGCTAGCATGACCGGGATCAAATGATCGATCATCGTTTCCAACTTCCAGCAAATTCCTCCATAATAAAGATTATCAGTATCAGGATTTATCATTCCCTTGTAACTGACGAGGTACTTACTGTCTTCGGTCTGAATATACCTTCGCTTTGTTTCATTTAAAATAGTTGGTCTTGAAATCCTCGATCTTTCATTAAAGCGTGGAATAAGATAGGTCTGTAAAAATTGATTGAACCTTATCTTCTTTTCATATCTGTAATCTCCGGGTTCAACTACATTATTAAGTATGCTTTCATATTCCGTCTTAAAAAAGAAATAGGATGAGGAGCTGAGAAACCAATGCCCGTCTATTAATTTTTGGTAACTGGCATATAAAGAATCGGCACTAATAACTTTTTCTTTGATAAGGCTACCTATAGCACATAGCTGAAGGGGTGCAGAGATACCATATGGATGGCCACTCAGATTTTCAATCTGGCAAAATTCATTTTTAAGTAGTTTGTAATACCGCACCGCCTGTTTAAAATTCTTTCCAGCCAGATAGGATCTTGCCAATCCTTCTATTGCAAGTGCTTTTTGCTGATCTGTTTCGGTAAAATCGAGACTTTGGAGGTAATTCTTTATAGCTGCTGAAAACGATCTGCTGCTTAGTTCTGCTGCTTCAGCCAAATCCATATACTTTTTGTAATTTGGATTCCAGTCACTTGAATGATTTAGTAAATATGAATTTTTATCTTGTGCGATCTCTGGATAAGCAATGTAATGATCTTGATTGATTATAAAGGCATCGGGCTTAGCACTATGATTAAGGCTATCCCCATTTGTCAAACTTTCAAAATAGTCTTCATTTAAGTATTTTCCTTCGATCTTGATGAATTGCTTTTCAAATTGATTCAAAGCCGAGCGGCCGGAAAACCAGAGATTGGATTCCAATAAATTCTGGGTGGTTTTTTGCCGTTTCAAAAAGGTGTCAATACTTACAATGACTACAAATAGAAGTGGCAGCATAAATGCAGCGGCAAAGAAAATAACAGCTCGTTTTCTTCGGAATACGTTTGATAAAAGCTTCACCCGTTATTGATTAATCTGAACGAAATATATTTAAACGATTATAATAATTTCTTCTCCGTCAATTGTCAAGGAATTGTAAAGTATTCTAAAATTAAGGATTTTTGCACAAAAATAGACTCATAATCAGGGAGTCCCAAGTTCAAGCCCTGGTGGGCCCACTGAAAATCTAGCAGTTACACCTTAATGTAACTGCTTTTTAATTTTCATACATGCAGATACAGAAGAAATCAAGCTGATCTTATAACAATATTGATTATATTTGCAACTGAATAATAGTTGCATGTCAAAAAAAGAAACACTGATTCAGCGTTTTAAGTCCTTGCCGAGAGACTTCACTTATAGTCAATTGGTGACATGGCTCGGTTTGTTGGGATATATAGAAATCAAAACAGTAAAGTCAGCAGGTTCAAGAAAGGCATTTTTTCATAGTAAAACTTCACATATTATTAGATTACATAGACCTCATCCGGGTAATGTGTTGAAGAGTTATCAGATGAAGCAATTATTCGACGAACTAAAAAAGGAGGATTTGATATGAAGGACTTAATGAAATATAAGGAATATCTGGCATCAGTACATTTTAGTGCTGAAGATGAAGTCTTTTATGGCAAAATAGAAGGGGTAGAGGATTTGATCAGTTTTGAGGGCCAGGATGTGCAGGAACTTAAAAGTTCTTTCCATGAAGCTGTTGATGATTATGAAGAACTCTGCTCAAAGACTGGTAAGAAAAAGGAGAAAACATACAAGGGCAGCTTCAATATCAGGGTCAAACCAGAGCTGCATCGTTTGGCTGCAAGAAAATCAATCGAACTTGGAATTTCCTTAAATCAGTTGGTTGAGAAAGCCGTAAAAACCTTTCTTTCAGAAGAAGGGCAATAGACTCCCATTAATCTAAAGTCCTCTTCTTTACACCTTCAAAGCTAATCTTGATCATCATAATTAGTCGGTTTTCATCAAAATACATGCGATCAAAACAGACTTCACGGTGATGACCATTTGTTGTTCTTAGTGGCAGATGATTAATAAACTGGCAACTCCGACTTTTGCAAAAATTACTACAATGTTTTATAGTAAAACATTTTCTATCATTTTTTCATACTTTTGTTCGATGTTCATTTCCTTACATACTCATTATCTGATACTTGTAAAATGATAGTGGCCCTGGTGGGCCCACTTCAAAACCAAGCAGTTACATGTTAACTTGCTTGGTTTCTTGTTTCCTATCCTTCTAGTTTACGTCCAGTTTACAGCAATAATGTTTAATTTCTCTCCTCCTCAACCCGAAGTGAAAAGGCCCAGAGCATCATATTCGGGATTTTATCAAAATTAATTGTATTAATAATGATCTCATTCTTTCCCTTGGTTAAAACAACAGGCATTTTGGTGCTTCCGAAATCATTATCATGATAATATGTGCCGATTTTTTTCCCATTGAGCCAGATGCTTATCCAGTCATCGAATGCCAAATGTAAACTTGCTTTCTGTTGTTTTTCACTGTCAATGATTCCTTTGGCAAAGGCAATTTGCTTAGTTAGAGCAAATGGAGTCCATGCTGAAGTGAAATATATGGGATGCAGGTTCAACCAGGTATGGTCTGAATCTAAGGTATATACTTTGAATCTTTTTCCCTCAATTTGAATGGAATCCTTCCAGTCTAACCAGAGATCATTAAGGACCTTGGTTTCAAACTCTTCTTTAGTTGTGCAGGACATTGTTCCTGCAATTTGCCATGTATCAGGACTCTGAACAAGAGGTTTTTCACTTCCTTGCTTTTTGTAATAGTAGATGACTGTTTCTGTATGATCGGGCCGGGTTCCTAATTTCATTGACATGGAAGAGTTAAAGGAAATGGGATCTGGTCCCATAAACCTGTATGCAACAGTATTAGTGCTATAGGCGAATATTGAATTTGGATATATAGGACTCTCAATAGGCCTTACCTGACAATAGGGAGAACCAAACCAGGGAGTCATCGTCTCATGAAAACCCCATGTAAAGCCATAATCATCTTCCATGTTATGTCCGCGGATAGCGTGTGGATTGGTTTCACCATCTATTAGAAAAGTGAAGCCGCCGTGGTGGTAAATAAGGTCATCAACATTCAATTGAATTACTCCCATGAAAATACCTGCAATAAACCCTGAACCGGAAATGTCGGCTACAGAAATCTGACTTCCCCTTGGAGGTGCGGGGTTATATTCTGTATGAGACACATGGAATCTGTAGGGAGTTATCTCTACTTTTTCATCGTATTTATGCCAGTTGACCATGGCTGCCAATCCACCGGTCTCATCAGCGTAAATCCGGATTCGGCACGAGTCCTGAAAAGGAATAGGAAAATAGGAGGTATACCCGGGTTCTCCTCCACCGAATTCTTCTTTGACCCACTTATTCGGCATGCTGACTAGAGGTGCAGAATTGATATGATAGGGTTCAAGCCCAAGCAATGTTCCAAAAAAATTGGGAGCAGGCATATTGACTTGGGAGATTTCGGCTCCATCGGCTATTATCTCTATTCGTTTCCCTTCTGCTCGCAGCATCCAAATACTCCTGACACAACCCGGACCCCGAACATTCAGAATATCATAATGCCCACCAGCTTCTATTGTCCCGGGATTGGAGTTCTGCCTGTAGGTTTCAAAATCAACGGGTAATTGAACCAAGGGCATAGTGGGATCGGAATAAACTTCAATGGGAACATTTCGGGTTTGACAATCTGAAAAAATCAAGCTGCCCAAAAGAAGAATAAGCATTTTAAAAGAAGTTCGTCCCAACATGGTTGTTTTTTTTGTCATTAATCTATTGTCTGTCTTGGGTCTTGGGTCTTTTCATTGGATAGAGTGCTAGCAAATGCGACATATGACGGTGACCTATCTCAACTTCCTCATAATCATGAATCCACTTTTTTCATGACAATAAAATTATACAAACCAAAACCTTAATCCAAGTAGATTTATTCCAATTGGTGGAGACCTAAATATTGAGAAAAAACAAATTGTTTTATAGTAAAACATTTTACACCTTTTTTTCATGCTATTTTTCAATCTCCATTTTCTTATGTCCTCATTTGCTGTTACTTATAAAATGATAGTGGACCTGGTGGGCCCACCAGGTATAAGACCCTAATGCTTTGTTATCCAGCATTAGGGTTTTTTAATGTTTAGGGGGACTTGCAATCTTTACGCAATCTTATTGGTCGTTTCATCACTTGAAAACCGATTGTGTTTGTACAAATTTAAACAGACTTGGGCACCAGTTAATCCACAATATTTGTGATAAATTGGATCAGGTTTGGTGTGGCGAATTGGACTTTTCTTCATCGGCTACTCATACTTCAATGATATCGCCGGGTTCATCCGTGCGGCTTTCAGCGTTCTGAATGTGATGGTTAAGATTGAGATGATCATGACTATAAGGAAGCCTAGCACGAAATCCAGAGGGTTGATACCTACTTGATAATGGAAGTTTTGCAGCCAGCTTTTAGTTAAGAAGAAGATGGCTGTCCAGGATATTATTGTGGAGATTCCTATCAGGATGGTTATTTCTTTGGATATCATTACATAAATATCAGAAACCGTTGCTCCCATAGTTCTTCTTACTCCTATCTCCCTGGTTCTCTGGGCTAGTGAATAGGAGGTCATGCCGAATAAGCCAAGGGTTCCGATGAGGATTGCCAGGATACTGAAAATGACGGCAAGCTGAGCATTCTGTTTTTCTCCCCTATACAATCTGTCAAATTCCTCATCAGCGAAGAAGTATTGAAAGGGATCGTTGCTAGTAAATTTATTCCAGGTTTGTTCCAACTCATCGATTGTGGCCTGGGTATTATCTGCTTCAATTCTGAAGGAAGCAAAGCCAAAACGGGAATTATCTGATCGATACCTGATAATATATGGTTCAACCTGACGATGGAGTGATTCGTGATGGAAATCTTTGATTACACCAATTATTGGAGCGTAGACATTATCTTCTTGTGACTCCCCTGGAATGGTAATTCTTTGGTTAAGCGGATCATCAAAATTAAAGGCCTTAACAGCTGCCTCATTTACAATACAGGCTTGCTGATCGGTTCCTCTCTCTTCATCGAAAAAGCGACCTTCAAGCATTTCCATTTCAAATGTTTTCAGGAAGTCGTAGTCTGCCGAGCAAGTGTACATCAGGAAGACTTCATCATCCCTTCCTTCCATCATGTATCCATTGTTATTGTTATTTCTTCCCGGAACAGTTGTTGAGAACGAAACGGATCTTACCCCTGGAATAGCCTCCGCAACTTCCTTGAAGCTGGCATTCTGAGTGCCAAGGGAGCCGGCACTGCTTGCAACAAGAAGATTTTCCTTGTTGAATCCCAGGTCTTTATGCTGCATATAATTTACTTGTTTGTACATGATTATTGTCCCGACAATGAGCATAATGGATACCGTGAATTGGAAAACAACCAGGATTTTTCTTATTCGTACGTTTTTCAATCCTGATTGAACAGCTCCTTTCAGTACTACAATAGGACGAATGCGTGAGAGAAAAAAGGCAGGGTATAATCCTGATAAAAGGCCAATTGCCAGTGCCAGGATTAATAATCCAGGGACAGTAAACAGATTGTTAAAATACTCCAAATCGAGATCGAGCTGAAGAATATTATTGAAATATGGTAGTATGAGCTCTATAATAACTATGGCAATAACAAGTGAAGCCAGGGAAAGAATAGCTGATTCTGACAGAAATTGTTTGACCAGTTCGCTCCTGTTTGAACCGACCACTCTTTTAATCCCAACCTCTTTGGCCCTTTTTGTTGCCTGAGCTGTTGAGAGGTTCATGTAGTTTATTCCGGCAATTATGATTATCAAAAGGGCAATACATGCAAAAATGTAAAGTGATTTCGGATCCTTGGCAGGGGAAAAAAGATTTTCCACTTCAGGTTCGATATGGATTTGTGTTACAGGTTGGAGGTAGTAACCATATGCATTACCCTGATCAAACAATTCCTGTAGCTTAATTCCTATGAATTGTTCCACCTCGGGCCCAATATATTTCTCAACCAATCCGGTGAATTTGTCATCAACTGTTTGGGCTGAGGTGTTTGGCGCTAGCAATACATATGTTGCCTTGTTGTTATTACTCAACCATCCTGTATTTCGTGAACCAGGGTTCGTCATAAGAGAGGTAATCATATCGGCTTCAAGATGGCAGTTATCCGGAATGTCTTCCATCAATCCGGTAACCGTGAATACAGTTGTACCATCTCCAATAGTAAATGTCTGTCCAACAGGATTTTCAGTGCCGTAATATTTATTGGCAGCTGTTTGTGACAGGACAGCAGTATATGGTGTATTCAATACATTTTTGGGGTCGCCTTGCAGAAGAGGGACAGTGAAAAAGTCGAAAAAGGTGGAGTCGGCTTCTATTCTGTGTTCCTCAAAAAAGCTTTGGTTATTAATCTTGATAATCGAACCACCTGTCGGGGCAATCCTCATGAATGCTTCAACCTCAGGAAATTCCTCCGCAACGGTAGGCCCGACAATAGAGGCTGTGGCCCACGTGTTTCCTGCCTGACCACCCATGTTTTCCATTATGTTAACCCTGTAAAGCTGTTCTTTTTTTTCATTGAAAGAGTCATAGCTCATTTCATGATATACATAGAGGCTGATAAGCACACTACTGGCAATGCCGATTGCCAGGCCAATGATGTTGATGATCATGTAAGCTTTCTGCCTTTTGAAAGCTCTGAGACTGTGTTTTATTTGGGATGCTAGCATGGTTCAGGTATTTATTATACGATGATGACGATGCTGGGGGTTACTTGTTACACTAATAACACAATGGAGCAGAAATGGGAAGATATAGTATTATTCGAGGGCATTAATTCCTATAAGATATAATATTTTCAAATTTTGTAGTTTGTCTAATTATTATAGAAAACTTGAATCATTAGAGTTTGCATACCTTCATCATATGGCTCAAAGATTAGAGGAGAAAAACCAAATTGTTTTATAGTAAAACATTTTACCTTTTTTTCATGCTTTCTTTCAACCTGCATGTTCTTACGTCCTCATATTCTGACACATATAAAATGACAGCGGCCCTGGTGGGCCCACGAAGGCCGCCCATAATCCGCCACTGTTTGGGTGTGAGTGTGTTAAGAAGTGTGGGTGTGAAGAGATAAAGCTCAGTCGAAAGGCTGGGCTTTTGAATAATGGAAAGTAACTTTTAGCTTTAGCCATGAAACTGCTGCAAAAACTACTTATTATATCCCTCTTTTCAGGGTTGCTGGGATGTAATTCTACAACTGAAACGACAATTCTTGTTGAAGCAGAAAGCTTCAATATTATGGGTGGATGGGTAATCGACCAACAGTCTATGGATCAAATGGGTTCTCCATATGCTCTAGCACATGGATTGGGAGTTCCTGTAGAAGACGCAATCACAGAAGTTGAATTTCCTGAGGATGGGGACTACTCTATATGGGTACGAACCCGAGATTGGGTGGCCACATGGAAAAAACCCAATACCCCTCCCGCAATGAAAGCAATAGGAACACCTGGCAAGTTTTTACTTCTGATCAACAGGCAAGAAGTCGATACAAGTTTTGGTACAGAGGGTGTTAATTGGCACTGGCAGAATGGAGGGATTATAAAGATTCAAAAAGGGAATGTAGAGTTGGCCTTGCACGACCTTTCAGGTTTCGATGGACGCTGCGATGCAATTCTATTCAGCACAAACCATAAACTAATACCGCCAAATGATATTAATGAGATGAAGGATTTCAGAAGAACACTTTCGAAATATCCTGAAATACCCGCTGAAGCAGGAGAATTTGATCTGGTAGTTGTTGGTGGTGGAATAGCCGGTTGCTGCACGGCTGTTAGTGCAGCTAGAAGAGGGTGCAAGGTTGCTCTGATCCAAAACCGACCTATACTGGGTGGCAATAATAGTTCAGAGGTTCGTGTAGGATTATCTGGTCTGATCAGACAGGAACCATACCCGGAATTGGGAAACCTGGTTGACGAACTAGGCCCAGTTGGTCACTGGAATCTGTGGGAAGCCAATCAGGAGCCTGATCTGCCCCGTAGTAAACGAATATTCGAAATTATAAAAAACAATCCGGAGAAAACCATTCACAATGCTGGTCCCCCATCGAACTATGAAGACCAGAGGAAGTTGGATGTTATTCTTGCCGAAGAAAACATTAGTCTTTTTCTCAACATGCATGCGAATGAAGTTGAAATGGAAGGAGATCGAATCAAGTCCGTTACTGCACAAAATATCAAAACTGGTGAAAAATTGAATTTCAAGGGTACCCAATTTGCCGATTGCACCGGTGATGGAAGTCTTGGTTATCTGGCTGGTGCTGATTTTCGTGTAGGGCGGGAAGCTAAAAGCCAAACATTGGAGGAACTATCTCCTGATCAGAGCGATAGTCTGGTTATGGGAACATCTGTTCAATGGTACTCAGAATCAGAGGCAACACCTTCCTCGTTTCCAGAGTGTCAATGGGCAATACAATTCGATGAGAATAGTTGCATAAATGCAACAAGAGGAGATTGGGACTGGGAGACAGGTGCAAATAGAGATCAGGTTAATGATTTTGAATATATACGTGATTACGCTTTACGTGTCACTTTTGGAAACTGGGCCGTTCTTAAAAACCATAATAATTTCAAGGAAGAATTTGAAAATCAAAGAATGAAATGGGTTGCCTATATTGGAGGAAAGAGGGAATCCAGAAGACTACTCGGAGATGTTATACTTCGTCAGCAAGATATTGAAGAACAAAAAGAATATACTGATGCTTGTGTTACTACAACATGGACGATAGATCTTCATTACCCAAAGGAGCCAATTTGCGCTTGCGAAGCCTTTCGTTCAGAAGCAAGAACGGTTGAAATCAATCCTTATCCAATACCGTTTCGATGCCTTTATTCACGAAATATTCCCAACCTAATGATGGCAGGACGAAATATCAGCGTAACGCATGTTGCTCTTGGAACTGTGCGGGTAATGAGAACAACCGGTATGATGGGAGAAGTTTTAGGCATGGCTGCAACACTATGTAATAAATACTCCTGCGATCCCCGCGAGATATATCAATTGCACCTGAAGGAATTTGGTGGGCTTTTGGAAGAGGGAGTTCCGAAGAAGTTATAAATTTACGAAAAAGTGTCCAGGAGGGTATGAGAAAGCATGATTGGACGAACAAATTTTTAATGATCTCGTATGGACGTCAGTAAGGAATGGAAGAACTCAAATGCATTAAGCAACTTTCTGATCTTGCAGAACAAGTTGATGCACCTGGCTTTAGATACGAACTGTACAAATATCCTGAGGATTTTGGATTCTCAACCCCAATTTGCATAGAAAAAGGGCTAAAAAGTTTGTTTAAAAATTATCCTTCCCCTTAGAGTGAAGAACTTCACCCTCTCAAAGATCTGATTGATCATTTTGATACCCATCGAAATCCTGGTGAACATTCTGTTCAATGGCTGCCAAATAACCTGCCTGGTGGAATTTACTTTATAAGCCTTGACAATCCAATCATTGGTCGGCCCTTCCAATCGAAATTCAGAACTAGCTTAAATTGATTAATGCCGTTGAATGAGTTCGGGTATATACTTCTCAGTATGCTTATTCGACCTAAAAGTAATGGCCAAAGAAACTTACTATCTACGTTTCATGCACCAGTAGCTTGAAACCACGACCTCGAACATTAGTGATGGAGACGTCAGTGTCATTTTTGAAATGTTTGCGGAGTTTTGCCAGAAATACATCCATGCTTCTGGCGTTAAAGTAAGTATCATCTCCCCATACCTTGGCCAGGATTAAGTTGCGTTCAACCAGGAGATTTTGGTTTTCACAAAATAATCTGAGCATCTCGGTTTCCCTGTGGGTAAGCAGATGAGTTTCTCCATCGTACTGTAATTCCTTTTTATGATAATCAAAGTGATACTTGCCAAAATTGTAGCTTTTGTTGGCTGAATCTTTTTCAGTCATTGGAAAGCTGCGCCGTAACAAGGCTCTGATCCGAAGAACAAGTTCTTCCATTGCGAAGGGCTTTTTAAGATAGTCATCGGCTCCCGCTCCAAATCCTTCTATGACATCAGCTTTCTGTGATTTTGCTGTTAAAAAAAGTATTGGAACCATCTTATCCAGTGCTCGGATTTTTCTTCCCAATTCAAAACCATCCATTCCTGGCAACATAACATCGAGAAGACAGAAATCCATTTTTTGATTCATGAAATCGACCAGAGCCGATTCTGCTTTTTTGTGGAAATTTATGGTAAATCCTTCTATCTCCAATAGATCCTTGATGATCGTTCCCAGATAGGGATCATCTTCAACAAATAAGATACTTATTGAGTCACTCATGGTAGTGGTAATTGAACGGTGAAACAGGATCCTTTATTTTCAAGACTTTCCACGGTTATAGTACCACCATGTAATTCTACTACTTTCTGAACGTAAGCCAAGCCCAGTCCGAAGCCTTTTACTTCAGCATTTGATAATTCACTGGCTCGTGTGTAAGGTTTAAATATTTGATTTATACGATCAGGGGGAATACCCTGTCCTTTGTCTGAAACTAATACACGAATCCAGCCAGGTTTCCCACTTTCAGTACGTACCAATATATGGGGAATATTTGGGGAATATTTATTGGCATTATCTACAAGATTATAAATAACATGTAAAAGATGGTCACGATCACCAATGACAATACTAGGTTCGGCTTCAGTTTCTGTAATTAATTCACCATGACGGTGCTGGACATGGATATCAAAGTTGGAAACTACCTCATCAATCAACTCATGGAGATCAACATTCTCTGACTTAAGCCGAATTGATCCTCTTTCGTAGGCCGCAATATTTAAGGTTCGCTCAATCATGAGACCAAGCCGGCGATTTTCTTTTCTTGCCATAGCCAGATATTCACTTCGTTTCTTGGGGTCCTCATCAATTGGATAATCTATCAATCCATCGAGGGCAAGCGAAACTGTTGAAACCGGAGTTTTAAATTCATGAGTAAGATTGCTTATGAAATCACTGCGGATTTGCTGAATTTTCTTCTGTTTGAGAATGATTTTAAAAGCAAAAGCGAACGCTCCTGCAATAAGCATTAGTAAGAGTATATTAGCCACAAGAATCCAACCCATTCTTAATAAAATCTGTCCTATTTTATTGGGAAAATAGAGTCTGACAGTCTGATGAGGATTTACACCATGAGGATTAATAATATTGATCTGTCTCTCTTTAAGAGGTTGAGCGATCGCTTTTCCCGGGGCATTTTCATAAATCAGTGAATCTGTTTGTCCATCATGAACACTAAAGCTATAGTCTGGTGGAATATTTAAATCCTCAACCACGTCACGTATAAGGGAATCGACGATTTCTCCAGTTACTGAATCCCTAACATAATTTGGGCCATAAACTGGAATAGAATCATTGTTTTTGCCATAGTAACCAAGAAATTTTGATGCTCTCAATGGTCGTGCAACAGGATCAACTTTAAACTCCTGATCTAATCGTTTTCTTGATGGCTCAGGAGCCTGGACAAGATAATCTGGTGAGAGATAATTTAATACCTTACCATTTATCTGTCGGACAGCATAATCAGTTAAGCGTTCAAAATTATCTTTCTCATTCTGATAGGAGCTAATAAACCAATACATCTGCAGAGTGATTAGCCCGGCCATGGCCAAACTGGTAATCAGGATAAATATTCGGAATGATCTCTTACTCATACAATTTTAAGAATGATCCAATGCAAATTAAAGCAACCTTCGTGGGATTATCATCACCATTTAACACTATTTAGGAGTATTTACCACTGGATTAACTAAACCACGATATCTTTCCATTTAGGTTTGTTATGTCAAACCAAATAGTAATTCAACATGAAAAGATTAATTCTTGTTTTAATAGCCCTGATTCCTCAATTGTTATGGGCTCAGGAGTCTGTTTCAGGTTATACACCTGAAAATCCTGTAGTTGGAGGCGAAATTACAGTCTGGTACAAGCCCGATCATCCAAAAGCTGCACTCTCCGAGAATGAAACTATCTATGCAGCTGTTACATTTATTAACGATGTAGAATTTGATACTAATCGATTTCAATACACTTTAGAGAGAGATGGTAATCGTTACAGTTGCATCATTCCCATTCCTGATGATTGTATGACTATCAACCTATATTATTATACAGCCTCAACCTCCGGGCTCGATTGGGCAGGACTGGAAATTGATGTATATAATAGAAATGGAAAGATGGTAAAAGCTAAATATCCAGCATTCGGATACCGGAATAAATGGTTTCCTTTCCCATTTCAATATGGTGAAGATACTGCTCGAATGATGATCTTAGAGGATGTTAAAGAAGTTGAGAAACTACGTGCTCAAGATCCTTTAGGTGTGGCATATTCTCTTGCGTATGGTTATATTCTTACTGGAGAAGAGGCAAAATCAAGAGATGAGATAAAAGGGATGCTTAACAGATATCCCGGTCACCAGCTGACATCACAGGCTTTGGGAAGTTATTCTTATCAGGTTTATGCCGGGAAGATAGATAATCCTGCAGGTGCGGCTGAAATGGACAGCCTGCATCTGGATATGGTGTCAAAATACCCAAACAAGAATATTGCACGCATGTATCTGAAAAGCAATAATACGAAAAATGTTCCCCTGGAACTGATTGAGCGTATATGCAGAAATTGGATGAATGAGGTACCAAAAGATGCACAGGCATATATGCGCTTGGCTGCCAGGTATCATGATGAGGGTAAATATCCCAAAAAGATAATCGGATTGGCCGAGAAGGGAATAGAGCTTCTCCTCGATCCTCAGAATCGCATTTATCTCGATCTGAAGGGCACCATGACGCGGAGATTCTTAAGCCATTTTTCTTACTACCAGGCTTCTGCATGGGTACAGATTGGAGAATATGAAAAGGCTCTTTCATCTGTGATAAATTCTAATTCTTTTCTGCCTTCCGCTGATAAAAAATTGTTAGAAGGACAAATTTGGATCGCACTTGGTAATTATTACGAAGCAGAAGCTGTACTTGTGGAGGCTATGAACCTTGGTAGTGGAGAGGCAGAGGCTGAACTCAAAAACGTTTTTACAATCCATGATCAAAGTGGAAAATCATTCGAGCAGTATCTGAGCCTAAAACTAGGAAAAGAGCCAAATGAAGATCAAAAGAAAAGCGAAACAAAAGTGCAGCTAAAGATTAAACCACAAGAGGTTTCTGCTCCTGAATTTAGTAAGAGAAGTCTGGATGGCACAGTATTATCATTAGAAAAGCTAAAAGGGAAAGTAGTGGTTCTCAATTTTTGGAACCTGGGATGTGGTCCATGCCGGGCTGAAATGCCAGATCTAAATAAGCTAGTCGAGAAGTATAAGAATGAAGAAGTTGTTTTTATTGCTTTTTCAAATGATCAAAGAATTCGTGTGGAAGAGTTTTTGAGGAAAAAAATATTTGATTATCAGCTGATTACTGATTCAAATGATGTGTTCAAAGCATATGGAGTAAAAGTTTTGCCAACCCATTTTGTTATAAATAGAGATGGAGCTATTCACCATAGAATGACCGGTGGTGGAAAAAAGAACTATGAAATTCTGGATAATGTGCTGGGTACAATATTATAGTGATCTCTCAAGTTTGACAGGTTTTTGGTATAATGCCATGCTCATTTGATATTTATTTGGTTCGAGAAATTAGGTATTTTTTGGGTATGAAGCAGGGTTCTCTAAAGTGAGATTCATAACTCACTTTCGTTTCAGCCGAGAATCAAGCTGATATGTTTTTCCAGCTTCAGTTTTTGATTTCCAGGTTCTTTTGTTGTATGTCACACGAACAGCTTGTCCTGACTTAGAGTGTATTGTAACTCCAGTTAGTACACCATCTTCCCAGGCTATGTCTACTTCGAAACCTCCGCGAGCGCAAAGTCCTTTAACTGACCCGGTAGACCAGGCAGAAGGCAGTGCAGGCAGGAGTTGAATTTCTCCGGCATGACTTTGCATAAGCATTTCACAGTAGCCTGCTGTTGCCCCAAGATTTCCATCAATCTGGAACGGAGGATGAGAATCAAATAAATTGGAATAAACACCACCCCCACTTTTACCATATATTGTCCTGGTTTCATCAACAAGATTAAGAAGACTCCTTAATAACTTATAAGACCGATTGCCATCTCCCAATCTGGCCCAGAAATTAATTTTCCATGCACGACTCCAACCCGTACTTTCATCTCCTCGGGCATTTAGTGAAACTCTGGCTGCCTCAGCCAAGTCAGGAGTAAGTGCCATGCTGATTTGGCGACCGGGGTAAAGTGCAAATAAGTGAGATACGTGACGATGCTTGTCCTGGGGATCATCCTTATCTGGTTCCCACTCTTTCAATTGGCCCCAGCGACCAATAGCTGGCTTTAAAAGGTCGTCTCTCATTTTTGCAATATGATTCCTGAATTCCTTATCATCACCAAGTTCATCTGCTGCTTCAATTGTATTCGTGAACAAATCATAAATGATCTCCTGATCATAAGTAACGCCTTCTTCAGGTTCATATTTGTACTGCTCTGGTGACCAGCCATCCGGTGTTACAAGTGTACCATCAGCCCTTCTTACCAGATGATCTTCCCAGAAAAAACAGACCTCTTTGAGTATGGGATAGGCCACAGTGCGCAAGTATTCTTTGTCTCTGCCAAAGGCATAATGTTCCCATAAATGTTGAGCATACCAGGCACTTCCTGGTGCGTTCCATTTCCAATAAGAAATCCCACATGCGTTGTTCATGGTCTGAACAGTCCATCCTCTTACATCGCCATAATGACGCTGAGTATTTCTTGCACTGACCTCGCGTAGACTATTCACATAGTCAATAAAAGGCACATGACATTCGCCGAGATTTGCCGTTTCAGCCGGCCAATAATTCATCTCAAGATTGATATTAGAATGATAGTCACCAGCCCAAGCCGGTAAATTACTGTGATTCCAGACGCCCTGCAGGTTGGCAGGTAATGCCCCTGGACGAGAACAAGAGATTAAAAGATATCGTCCAAATTGGCAAAATAGAGCCTCCAGCTCCGGATCAATTGATTTCTTATTGGTATAAGCATCCAAACGATCAAGTGTACTCATAGCCAGTAGTTCATCTGCAGTTTTACCCAAATCAAAAGAAACACGGCCAAAAAGTGATGAAAAATCTTCAACATGCTCAGCCAATAGTGTGTTTTTTGATTTTGAAGCAGCTCTATCAACTTGTTGAGTCACTCTTGTATGAGGATGCTCACCTATCCATTCCTTAGCGAAATCTTGTTCAAAGTTTGTGCCTGCACCTAAAATTAAGGTAAGCTCATTACACTTACTAAAACTCAGTCCTATTGGCGACATCGGGTTTTTTAAATCATTTTCTTCCTTGGCTCGCTTAATCTCCCCTCCCTTATGTAAGACTTGAAGTTGGGCTTCATATTCAAAACCATTAGGCATTTTGCCGATTGAATAAATTCTGTTCTTATCCAACTTAATCTGAGCACCGTGCATATCGGTCAGCCATACACGTCCTGAAATTGCTTCGGGTGTATCAGCTGCGAGGTGATAGACAATCACATGAGCCGGATGGCTTGCAAAGGCCGTTTGGGTATAATGCACTCCCTCATAGTCGTACTCCACTTTGTGAATTGCCTGGTCTAAATTAAGCTCACGTCTGTAATTTCTGACCTTATCCTGATCATGCCCAAGGCGAATGAAAATGTCGCCAAAGGCCTGATGAGCACCCATATCTTCCTCCTCAATATCCTCATCATTGGGCATCCGATCACCACTCCATAAGCTAATCTCATTAAATTGTATCCGCTCTATTTCAGTACCTCCAAATAACATGGCTCCCATTGGTCCATTACCAATTGGCAGTGCCTCGGTCATCCATATATTGGCAGGCTGATTATACCATAGTGTAAGCGGGTTATTGTTTTCAGGGCTAAAAGCCTTTTGTCCGTATACATTGGTAGTAATCGTAACTATTATCAAAATAGTCAGTCCCGTTAAAACACCGGGTCTTCTATAAAAAGTAGTTCTTCTCATGAGTTCGGTTTATGTTTTATTTAACCCTTAAAAATACGGAAAGTTTCCAGCTCAACCAGAAATCACATTTGCAGGTTAATGTTCTATTTTGTCTTGGTCTATCAACATCATCTGCAAAATCTTAATCCCTCATATTCTGCTGCTCATAAATTAGAAGTAGCCCTGGCAGACCCACTTTATGCTCCACAACCTAATAAATCATTTCATGATATGAAGCCTTTGTATTAGCTTTAGTATCTATGAATTCTACTCACCCAATCCGGCTTTCATCGATTGACATCTTACGAGCATTGACAATGTTCTTCATGGTTTTTGTAAATGATTTATGGACCCTTCTTGATGTTCCAAAATGGCTCCAACATGCAAAAGCCAGTGAAGACTACCTGGGTTTTTCAGATGTAATCTTTCCCCTCTTCCTGTTTATTGTTGGCTTAAGTATACCATTGGCCATCAAGAACCGGCGGTCAAAGGGGGATTCAAACTGGAGAATCCTATATCACATTATCATCCGGTTTCTGTCTCTCCTCATTATGGGAGTTTTCATGGTCAACAAAGAATACAGCCATTCTGAGAGTATTATCATTGGGTCAAACGGATGGATGCTAATCATGGCTCTGGGATTATCCCTGATCTGGATCGACTGGAAGAAAAGTTCTACCTCAAAAACCTGGGCCTATATATTTCAGGGAATTGGAGTTGGTTTGCTGATTTTTCTAATGGTGATCTACAAAGGAGGAGGAGAAGGAGATCGATGGATGAAAACCTACTGGTGGGGAATTCTGGGGCTGATTGCCTGGGCCTACCTGTTAAATGCCAGCATCGTTCTTTTTTCCAAAGACCGACTATGGATTTTGTGTGTAGCATTTCTACTATTTAGCTTCCTTTCAGTGGCTCATCAAACGGAATGGATGCCTTCAATTGGTTTTGGCCGAAAGATTCTAAATCCCTTACTGGAAGGAACCCTTGCCGGTTTTACATCAGCGGGAGTTTTGGCCACCGTCATTTTCCATAAACTTCATGAAAGGTCTAAAATCAAATGGTTCTATATCATCATTTTCCTGCTTGCCATAACAACACTTCTTCTGGGATTGCTAACCCGACCTGAGTGGGGAATATCAAAGTTGAGAAGTACCCCCAGTTGGTTAGGAATATGCAGTGGGATTGGCTTCGCACTTTTCGGGTTTTTCTACTGGCTGGCTGATCAAAAAGGGAAGAAAAACTGGTACAAGCTTATCCAACCTGCAGGAACAGCTACGCTTACTTGCTATTTACTCCCCTATTTCATTTATCCCCTACGGGAGATGTTTGGATTAGTGCTCCCTGAATCTTTGCGTACCGGTACCATTGGCATCATAAAATCTCTCCTGTTTGCTCTCGGAATTGTACTGCTTACTGGTCTTTTTGAAAAATTTAAATTAAAGCTAAAGTTATAAGCTATGCGCTCAAAAATTGCACTCACCCTTTTGGCTACCATTCTTATAGGGGCCTGCACCCAGATTCAGATTGATCCTGAAATTAAAGTCCATATCAACCATTTGGGATACTATCCTGAAGGGCATAAAAAAGCTATTATTTCAGCTCAGCAGGAATATTCCTTCAACAAATTTTTTATCCGGGAGGCTAATACCTATGAAGTTATTTATGAAGGAGAAGTCAAGAAAGCTGGTAAAGTAGATGAATGGAAGAACTGGATTTTTTGGGAACTGGATTTTACCTCCCTCAAAAAGGAAGGAACATATTTGATCGAATGCATCACAGGCAAAAAGAAAGCAATATCCTTCCCTTTTAGCATTCAGGAGGATATTCTGGAGCGCAATACTCTTTCAGACATTATCTATTACTTCAAATGTAAAAGAACAGTCGGAGAGTTTGAAAAGGCTGATAAAAACGTACCGTTTAATGACCTCCCGGATGTAAGGATCGACGCTCATGGAGGCTGGATGGATGCTACCGGAGATTATTCTAAGGCCTTATCTCATCTGTCAAGTTCTACTTATTTCAATCCACAACAATTACCTCTTGTAGCTTATAATCTGTTCAATACTTACGAGGAATTGGAAAGGAAAGAATCCACCATGTATATACAATACAAAGAACGGATTCTTGATGAAGCCTTATATGGTGCGGACTACCTGGTTCGTATACACCCCAAAGGGAGCTCCTTCTACCAAAATATTAATGCTCCGGGAAAAGAGAAGGCAGCAGCCGACAGATACATTGACAAAACCAATAACAAACTTGATTCAGCCTCTTTCAATTTTCCATGGCAAGCCCACTATTGTGCCAGTTTTCGAAGTGGAGCCGGGGTCTCGATTGCAGTTCTGGCTCAGGCCGCCAGATACAAGCTCTCCGGTGAATTTGGTTCCGATGTCTATTTGAGAACTGCTGAAGAAGCGTTTGAGCACCTTAGTAAATTCAATCCCTACTACACCAACGATGGTAAGGAAAACATTCTTGATGACTATTGTGCGCTGATTGCAGCCACCGAACTTTACAGAAGTACGCAAAAAGGAGTATATAAAAAAGCTGCCGATAAACGGGCCAAGCAACTCATAAATAGAATTGGAGAGGATGATCAGTATTCAGGATATTGGATCGCGGATGATGGCGATCGTCCATTTTTTCATGCCGCTGATGCAGGAATAGTTTTAGTGAGTCTATTAAAATATGCTGAGATTGCCGACTCAAATCTAAGGCAGGAAATCATTAAAGTAGCCAGGAAATCCATGGCTTTTGAGATGTCAATTACCAATGAAGTCACAAACCCTTTCGGATATGCGCGACAATATGTTCAGAATATCGAAGGAGAGCGGTATTCCAGCTTCTTTTTCCCGCACCAAACCGAAACCAGGTGGTGGTGGCAAGGTGAAGATGCCCGTTTGGCCTCTTTGGTATCTGCAGCAAAACTAATGGCAAGATGGGAAGACGACGACAAAAATTTCCAAGATAATCTTAAGGAGTACGCAACGAATCAAATCAACTGGATTCTTGGACTTAATCCATTTGATGTGTGTATGTTAGCTGGTAGTGGGAGGAACAATCCTGAATACCTTTTCTTTGGATCATGGGAATATACTGCAACTCCTGGTGGTATTTGTAATGGAATAACAGGAGGATTGGAAAATGAACGGGATATTGACTTTCAGGTTCCTTTTGAAAAAACGGGGAAGGATCATGATTGGCGATGGGGAGAACAATGGATTCCGCATACGGCCTGGTATATTTATGCCATCGCAATCGATTAAAGATTCCCTATGTATTTCATTTATCCAAATCCTCAAGCATACTTTCCCAATACTCATCCATTCTTGTTGAATACTAAATACCCACATAATAAGACCTTCAGATAGGTTACTTTTGCTTAGAACCTAATTTCCCTCTTACCAACGGAGCGAAACTTCTAAGTATTAACAAAAAGTAAAAGAACTGATGGATGGCTGCGTTCAATATTTTGAACAGCAATCCTATTCGCCGCTCAGGATTGATCGATACAAACGGTTGTGGAAAATCAAGCTGATTCCACTTATGGTTGAAAAATCCATTTTTCATTATTCACCTTCTGTGGGAGAAGAATACATCCGTACGAATATAGAAGGAACCCTTGTTACACCATATAAACGAGACATAATCAGAAGTATCACTGTATTAAATGAGTTCCAGGAAAACGGCACCATCAGCAAAACTCGTCCGAGGTCCATTAAAAGGGAGCTGTCTGGCCAGATAGGTCGTCTGATGGAGAAATTCCTCCAGCATTTAAACTCATTGCGCCGGAGTAAGATTACAATCTCAGACCACCGATTATATCTATCCAGATTCCTTTTCTATCTGGACAGCAATCAAATATCTACGATTGAAGATGTTACAGAAAGTTGTCTTCTGGGTTTTGTTTCAACTCAGACTAACAATAAAATGGGAATAGTATCTACCATCAGGTTTTTCTTCAGGTTCTTATTTGAGAAACGAATCAAGCTTAGTAATCCTTTATGCACCGAATGGAAAAACTTTTACCCCCTGAAATATCTCCTTCAAAAAGACCAAGGTTATGTCCTCCCCAAAAGTAAAATACTATATGACTTACTTTGACTTTTCCAGAATCAGTCGAAGAAGAGGACCAAAAATATCCACCATTAATTCTGGGACTAAATTCATTTTTGTCATCATAATACCCAGCCGGAAGGGCATTAAATCCATTTATACGTCTGATGTACGGTCGTCTGCCATAAATACTTCGAATTTTCATTTTTCTTCCCTGGCCTTCAAATTTATTCTTCACAAGCAACCAATCGGTTGAATCAGGAAGATTCCAGCCATCAGGACAGGCTGTCTTGGCTGCTTCCCAGTTATATAGCTTACCATAAATCCTGCAGTTTTTATCCTTGTTGTCGAAGCATCGGGAACCTGGTCCGGCTAAAAAGTTCAGATTTTCCGCCATCCAAGTTTGATCCCCTAGTTTCACTGTACGATATTTTTGACCATCTCTATGGTCAAGTAATTTTTTGGATGAAGAGCAAGATGAAAAAAGGAGGACAAAAATGAATATGAAAAAGCTTACCAGAACTGGAATTTTAACCATGGAGTTTTGCATAATTCAAGATCTTATAATATTGTTAGAACAAAGTCAGATCAAATATTACTTAAAGGTAAACTTTTCAACACACTACTATGCAGCAGCTTAGTAAACAACTGTTATAAATGAGTATTAGCTGCATATTCCTGAGAATTTGAAATGATTTGATAAAAAAGAACATTAAAAAGTTTATGTGATCTATCAACCAACAAGCCCTATCTTATCAATTATCAATTTACCATCCATAAACAAGGCATCAACAGGTTTACCCACAAGGCTGATATCTTCAAAAGGATCACCATCAATAATCGTCAGATCTGCAATTTTACCTACTTCAATGGATCCAAATTTATCTTCTATTCCCATAGACCTGGCGCTGCTTATTGTTGCTGCCTTTATTGTTGCTGCAGAGTCGAGCTTTTTTTCTGAATCTTCCTGATTTATTGCCAGGGCCATTAATGCCAGTTCATGACCAATCATGGCCGGGGTGCAGGATTGAATACCGCCATCATTACAGCAAGAGAGGCTCACCCCGCTCTCAAACAGAATTTTGGTGTTTTCAAAGCCATAAGCCGGTAAAGCGCTGAAGTGAGCAAATAGTTTGGAAAGATCAACAATCCCAAACATATTGTACCTGCTGTCATTGGCCTTTTCAAAACCTGCCTTAACATAATCCCTTAGTTCTGGAATCCAGAATTCATCTGCAAGTCCTGCATATACCTCATTGCGATACCTTGTCAGCTTTGCAGTTACTGGATTATTATAAAATGGATCACCTTTGATCCTCCAACTCATATCGTAAGCAACGGATAAGGTAGGATCAATAATACACCCGGCCTCCAGGCATTCCTTAATATCTTTTTGACTCAATTTTCCGTTCCTGGGGACATGGGCAAGAGATGAGAAACCAGCTGAAACTGCCCTTCGAAATGTATCAACAGAAACAGAATGAATAGTAGCTTGTAGCCCTCGTTTTCTGGATTGGTCCGTAATAGTTGAAAGCTGCTCCAAATCCATAATAGTTGGATCGGAGTTGATCATGCTTTTCTCAAGAGATTCACCAACTTTAATCAGGTCAGCTCCTCGCTCATCTATAGCCCTGTCAACTGTTCTCCTGATCTCCTGCTCCTTTGCATTTGCCGGAAAAGCTACAACGCCAGAGTTCTTATCTTCAAAATCGATATTACCCTGGCCCAGGAGTCCGACAACCTTTTTGTTAAGACCTTTAAGATCCGGACTTAGGTAACCGCCTAAAGCACCAACAACAACCGCCTGTTGAATCCTGGGACCTGAGAGCTTCCCTGAATTGATCCTTTGGGCTAATTGCCGATTAGGCCTCAAATCCGGTGAATAAGCATCCCTGATATTGGTGATTCCCCTTGCCACACATTCTTCCATGTTATTATCAACCTGCATGGAATGATATTGTTTTCTCGCCTTTTGGGTTTTGCAATTCACTAAAAAAGTGGGGTTAATCATCTGAATGTGGCAATGGGTATTGAAAAGACCCGGCAACACAGTTCTACCCTTCAGATCAATAGAAATATCTGGCTTTATCCTGGCATTGGAACCATTAGATCCAGACATGGAAATAATACTCCCATCTTTTATCAGAACACTGACTTCCTTCTCAAAGAAGCATTCATTTAAGACATCCACAAACCTGCCGTTTATGAGTTCTATAATAGCTTCGTGGCTTGATAACATGTACTCTTTCATATTTATCATTAAAGCTATTCATTTTATTAGCCATTTAGCGTGCAATTTTGGACTAAATCTGAACAAGCTAATTCAACCTTTATATACTAAATAAAGTAAACCGAGGTGAAATATGAAAAGCATGTTGTACGTGCTTTGACACGCATAGCAAATAAATTAAATATCAAGGCCTTGGAAAAGGCAAGAGCAATAGCTAGATCTGAGAATGAGGATTATTCGCGTGGAAGTGATTTGGAAAAGAGGGCCCGGATGATACAAGCTGCAGAGTTAAACGAGCGGCTGAAATGATGCCATGCATTTGAATAAAGGATATTTTATCTCTCCCAAACCTTCACGATCAAAATGCCATCCTTTTTTTCTTCAAAAGGCCCAGGTGAAGGATTTTGCGTGTTTCGTTCCTTGCCCAAATAATCGGTATCCAGACCATATGGCTTCCCGCCTGGCTGAACAAATGGAAGGTTGGGATTCTCAGCCTTGCCCAACAACTCACTTGTAACAAACTGACGTTGTCTTTCGTTCCATTCCTTATCCATCTTTATTTCGAGGTATATCCCGTCTCCTTTATTGATAAGTTCAGCATGCGTTAAAAAACCTTGGTTAACAACAGGATTATCTTCAGCCGCAAATGCCCTTGCCTTGTCTATATAAACATTACCTTCTGTGACCATGGGGAATTCCTCTGGATCGTAAGCTCCCAAACCAAAGAAATTCACTTCTCTGGGAGATCCCATCCGGTCGGGCCATGGAGCTTCCCTGTTATAACTCATAAAAATGTTGTTGTAATACCGGTCATCTCCACCATGAATAATTTTTGATCCCACAAGTACTGTTGAATGTTCCTGGTGATAAGGTGTTACCCTGTCATCCTTCTGGGGGATAAATTTCCCCAGAAAAAGGTTGTGCACAAAAGCACCTCCTTGCGAAAGGTCGAAGATGGCCATGGGTGAAAGCAGGATATTATTGTCAATCAAAACAGGCCCGTGGTTCACCACCACAAAAAGATCCTGGGTAACAATGTTATCATGCAATAGATTGCGGCTTACCCGTGTACCTTGTGCCATCCAGTCGAGCCATAGTCCCCGCCAGCAATGGTGAATGTAATTATTGCTGATCAGCATGTCGATGCCTCCATGAATTTTGATGCCTCCAATCTCCATGCCTGAGAAAAGACGCTTTACATGAATATCATTAATTTCATTCCCTGAAATAGTACAGAAAATGGCTCCCAGTGATCCAACAATGCCAGCCTGTTCACAATGGTGGATATGGTTATTGCGTACAATATGGCTTCCAATGTTCTCCTTCGACCAGCCATATTCACGGGCCCGGTCAATAGTGCCCACATATCCCCTGGATGTACTGCCACTTGTATAATCCGACTCATCACCATACTTTCCAATGCTTACTCCTGCGCAAACGGAATAGCAGATTTCATTGTCTTCAATAATCCATCCCTTGCTCCAATGAGGGCCAATCATATTAATTTTAAGCTAATAGCTGGCCAAGTTTTGCTGAGAACAAAAAACATAGGTCTTCAAACAATTGGGACAGTAAATGGACAATAATTTGAGGAACCTTTGAATCATAAAAAAGCAACCCTCATGAGTCATAAGATAGAGATTCAATCTCTTCAGGGGAAATATAGTAGCCATCGAGACCACGTTTTATCCTATGTGGTTCATTTTATCCAAATTGCGGGACAAGGCTTTTAATGAGGACTTCGTTATTTTCAGACCAGTCAAGTATAATTGCATAAAGGGTGTCACCTTTTACAGTAAACCTGATATCATGATTCCTATCTTATTGCCTCAACTTCTTCAGTAGTCATT
>Ga0233437_1002525_pt1 | contig 27252 bp, 31 predicted proteins | sample SI_122_August201_FD_182714 | JGI IMG/M metagenome (GOLD analysis project Ga0233437, IMG submission 182714) | Seawater microbial communities from Saanich Inlet, British Columbia, Canada - SI_122_August2016_200_MG | ecosystem: Environmental > Aquatic > Marine > Inlet | place: Canada: British... | reverse complement strand
TTCCGGCTTGGCAGATGACAAACAAGTTGCCGAGCTATCAGAAGCGGTTCGGGATTGATTTAGGTGGGACAGAACGTAATCCAGGGAACATTTACAGCCTGCAAACATCCTCACGTTTTGAAACGGTAATCGGAAAACCCGGTGATGGGGCGTCACCTCATTGTTGGCTGCAAGACGAATATCACGAAGCGAAATCAGATGTATCCTACGATGCCGGTAAGACGGGCATGGGGGCCAGGCTCCAACCCATGATGGTGGTTATCACCACCGCAGGAACGAATACATCATATCCATGCTATTCAAAGCGTAAGCAGGTTGAAAAGATACTCCAAGGTGAGATTGTCAACGATGAAATCTTTGGGATTATTTTTTCAGTCGATAAGGATGATGATTGGGCAGAGTGGTCCACATGGGAGAAGGCGAATCCGAATTTAGGCGTATCGGTATTTGAGGACTTTTTGAGAAGTCAGCTCAAAACCGGATTACAGGATGCGCGGAAACAGAACATCCTGAAATGCAAACACCTGAATGTGTGGTCAAATGCCGGGGAAAGTTGGTTGAACTCCGTTGATTGGGAGAAATGTGCGGATTCAAGCCTTGATATTAACGATTTCAAGGGGAGTTCATGTTGGGTTGGGATTGATCTTGCGTCAAAGATAGATATTGCTTCACGGATGCGTTTGTTTAAGAAGGACGATCATTATTATCTGTTCTCAGCGCACTATATACCACATGAGCGAACGGAAGGCGAAGACGCGACACATTATGCGGGTTGGGTGAAGGACGGGTATCTGGAAGCCACACCGGGGGCCAGGATAGATTTTGCGTATATCAAAGAGGATATCTTGAAGGATGCAAAAGAATTTGATTTGAGCGGGCAGGAAATGGGTGGCGGTGAGGTTTGTAACGATCCATGGAACGCTCAACAGTTGATTACTGAATTGGAGCAGGAAGGGATCGCAACGGTTGAAATATCCCAGACGGTTAATATGCTCTCTGAACCCATGAAGGAAATCGAGGCGTGTGTCAGGGACGGGAAATTTCACCATGACAACAATCCTGTGACAAATTGGATGTTTAAAAACGTGTGCTGTCGGTTCGATAAGAAGGATAATGTGTTTCCATTTAAAGAGGGTAATGAAAACAAGATCGACGGTGCGGTGGCGAGTATGAATGCAATGTGCCGAGCTATGCGGGTTGAAGGTGATGGGATGAGCATTTATGAACCCAGCCATCCAAATCATAGAGGAGTCCTGGCATTCTAATGAAATACCTATCATTCCTACCCGATCTTTTAATAATTGCCGGACTTTCCGGGATCTTCTATGGATTGCACATGATAAATCCCTGGGCAGCGTTTGCCGTCACGGGAGCGCTTGTTTTCGGCGTGGGGGTGGCAGCAAGCATCCCAAAGAAGCCATCTGAATAAACAATAATAGAATAATTTTTTTTTATCAATCCGTCACCGCATCCGGTGAGCGGGTTTTTTATTGGAAAAAATATGGGCCTATTTAGCCGATTATTTGAAAGACGAAATCTATCCGTTGCCGATCCGAAGGCGTGGAATCCCGGACTGTGGAATATGTATGGTGCTCAGTCTAATGCCGGGGTGAACGTCAACACGGAAAACGCCTTGACATCATCGGCGGTATTCAATGCCGTTGCGTTGATTGCTGGAACCGTGGCCAGCCTGCCGCTGCACCTTATGCGCCGGCGCGGTGAGGGGAATTCCACAGCCACCGACAAGAGCCTGTATAGTGTCCTGCATACGGCGGCGAACCCGGAAATGACGGCCATGGTGCTTCGGGAAACCATGACAGCGCACCTGCTAACCTGGGGAAACTGTTATGCCGAGGTCGTCCGGGATGGGTATAACAACGTCATCGAATTATGGCCGATCCCACCTAATCGGATGAAGGTGGAAAGGCAAAACGGCAAACTCACCTATATCATCAACATGGGGGCCGAGGAGCACACGCTACGGCGCGAGAACGTCCTGCACATACCTGGGCTTGGGTTCAACGGCATACAGGGGTACAGCGTAATTACGATGGCACAGGAGAGCATCGGCCTGGGTATGGCCATGGAAGAGTTCGGAGCCAGGTGGTTCGGGTCCGGTACACATCCGGGGGTCATTGTAAGCCATCCGGGGAAACTCAGCCAGGACGCTCACGACAACCTGAAAGGTGATCTGGTCAATAAATATTCGGGCCTCGGCAAGTCCCACAGATTGCTTTTGCTGGAAGAGGGGATGAAGATTGAGGACGTGGGAGTCCCACCGGAGGATTCGCAATTCCTTCAGTCCAGGCAATTCCAGATCACCGATATTGCTCGCTGGTTTAATTTGCCACCTCATAAGTTAAAGGATCTCACTAAATCCAGCTTTTCCAACATTGAACAGGAACAGATCTCGTTTGTTACCGACTCCATCCTGCCGTGGCTGATCCGCCTGGAATCAAATTACAACATGCAGCTTTTGACACCGGGGGAACGGGCGAATCATCTCTATTTCAAGCATGTGGTTGAAGGACTGTTGAGAGGTGACGCAGAATCAAGAGGGAAATTCTACAACCAGATGTTCATGATCGGCGCAATGAGCATAAATGACATCCGGGCCAAGGAGGAGATGAATCCCATTGAAAACGGGGACGAAACCTTCGTGCCTATGAACATGATACCGCTTTCGATGGTGGGGAAGGAACCGGAACCTGTCCCCGACATCGGGACACCGGAAGAAGAGGAACGTAAAAAAAAAAGATTCTTCCTGGACTACGCGAGGTCCGTAGCGAAAAGACAATATTAGCGGATATGAAGGCGTTACAACTTGAATTTTTAAAGCCGATTGAAAAAGCCGCCAGGCGGTTAGTCAAATATGAAGTTGATCATGTTCGGAAAGCGGTTGACCAGCACCTGGTTAGATCAGCGAGTAGCTTTGAAAAATGGATGGAAGATTTCTATGTTGGGATGGTCGGTGAGATTGAAGATCACCTTGGACCGGTATTCGACAAATACATCCAGCGCACCAAGAAAACAGGTGTTAACCTTATCAATGCCGATATCAACCAATTCCCGGCGCTCAAAAAATGGAAGCGAAAATACATTGAAGGCTACACCCTGCGGCATATCGGATCATCGTCCGGGCAATTATTAGAGATACTGAAAAACACGCCGATTGAGGATGTTCAAAAAGTATTCGGAACCCGGCTGGACGAATGGCTTGAAAAACGTCCCGGTAAAATAGCACGAAATGAGGTTATCAAGGCATCAAACGCGACACTGCGGGAGACGTACCGGATCGGCGGAGTTACGAAGCTGAAATGGATAAATACCGGCAGCAAGTCGTGTTCGTTTTGCCAGGGCTTAAACGGCAAGATAGTCGGGATTGAAAGCAATTTCATCGAGCATGGCGAAACGCTGGAAGGTGAAACTGGAACTGGTAGAAAATTAAAGATTTATGGCCCCAAAGCACATCCCCCTTGTCACGCTTTTTGCCAGTGCAGCGTGATCCCTGTGTTTGAAGCCGGTAGCATAGTAAAGGGTTTTGTGAAAGCCAAGACGATAGCCGAAGTTGAGGAATACATTATAAAAAAGGGGATTGCTGATAACGTTGGCCTGTCCGGGGGGAGGACATGGGGAGGTAAGGCAACAAAAAAGGCTGCGCTTAAAAAGGCCAATGATGTTCTGAGTGAAATGGATAGGTTTGAGCGTGAGTATAGTATTAAAATCCCAAAGGTTGACACGTTTTACATAACAAAAAACAAAAGAGGTAAGGCACATTATACAATTCCAGCGAATGAGTCATCCATCACTTTTGCGGATGATTGGGATGAGCGAACTTGGAAAAACATAAATGCTTGGGAGTCAAGACATAATAAGCCTTGGGATGGATATGAGGCAGAAAGCCATACTGCTATTAATGTAAGGCATGAATATGCTCACATCCTACAAGGCGAATATGAAATATCTAAACCAGGCACAAAGGCATTTAAAGACCTTGATAAAATACGCCTGAAGGTTTTTAGAGATGAGAAATTTCCGAGTTCACAAATATCAGATTATGCTGGTAAGAATAAATATGAATGGTTTTGTGATGGATTTGCGAAATACACATCGCCGTATTATACAAAAGGGACGTTCCCAAAAAGTCTCGAAAAATACTTTGATGGCATATTAGACAAGCTAAAGGTGTAAAAATGGGACAAACAATACCTCCGTCATATGAAACTTGTTTGAGTTGTAAGCATTATTTGGGGACATACATTTTGCAAGATGACCCTGATATTGAAGGTGAACACTTGAATTATTGCAATGCTTTTCCAAAAGGGACCATTGCCGGGATTCCGTATGACATATTGGTTGGTGAACATGACCATAAAAAGCCTTACAATGGAGATAATGGAATACAATTTGAGCAAATAAAAGGCGAATAATCTTGACATAACCTAAAGGATTTGTTATAAATAATGAAGCGATAAGGGTCTTGACACCCTTACCGCCTCTAACCACAAAAACATCTAATAAGGAGATGCTCTCATGGGTAAAAAAACAGTAACACATTTCACTCCTGAAGGTCAACCGGCTAAGAAATGCACTAAATGTAGTGGGGTATTCCCTGCAACACTTGAATATTTCGCATATAGAAAAAGGGGTTTTCTCGGGTTACGCTCAGAATGCAGGAAGTGCCGGAATATATACTTGAACGAATACGCTAAAAGATGGGAAAACGGGCATATTCATAAAGATGTGGCAACGTGTTCTGTTTGCAAAAAGACGCTACCTGCTACGTATGAATATTTTAACCGTGATAAACGAAAAAAACACGGTTTGACATCGTATTGCAAGAAATGCGCTAATAGAAAAAACGCCGAGTTTAGCCAAAAACCGGAGAATAAAGAACGGATCAAACAGAAAAAAGCGTTGCATAATTCCAAACCTGAAGTGAAGGTCAGGATAAAAGAAAGAGCTAAACTGTATTACCTCGAAAATAAGGATAGGTTGGCAAAGCAATCAAAAGAGTATCGGTCTAATCCAGAAGTAAAAGCAAAAAGCAAAAAAAGGGCTAAAGAATACCAAGCAAAACCTGAAGTAAGAGCCTGGTACAGGAAAAGAGACAACAAGTTAAGAAAGAATGATCCAAACTTTAGGTTATCACGCAACATAAGCAGTTCGATGTATCAAGCGTTGAAGGGGAATAAGAATCATATACATTGGGAAAAGTTGGTTGATTTCACGCTTGACGATTTGAAAAAACACCTCAAAAAACAGTTCCAACCGGGGATGACTTTTGAGAATTATGGTAAATGGCATTTGGATCATAAAATACCCCGATCAGTTTTCAATTTCAAAACACCTGATGATTTGGATTTTAAGCGTTGTTGGTGTTTGGAAAACCTTGCGCCGATGTGGGCCAAGGAAAACATAAGCAAAGGGAATAAACTCGAAAAACCCTTTCAACCATCTCTAGCATTTGGATAAGCCATGAATACTCGCAGTAAAGTCAAAATCACGGCCAGGGAAATCCTTGACTTAATATCCCTAAAAAAGCTGCAACTTCACGAGGCCGTGGCTGCAATCAGGGAAGCGAAAAAAGGGCTGAAAAGGGACAGTAGCTCCTAAACAAATAATTCAGTTTAACCAGCATGGGCCATTCCGGAAAACCGGGTGGCCTTTTTTTTATGCCAAAAACAGGAGGGCGTTATGTATCGCGACAAAAAGGATATTGAGAGGAGAGACTTGCCACACGCAGAAGTGAGACTCGCAGATAACAATGACTCTCCGAAGGTGGTTGGATATGCCGCTAGGTTCAACGAGTGGACCAACATTGGTGGGATGTTCAAGGAATCAATAGCTCCTGGAGCGTTCAAAAAAACTCTTAAAGAAGCGGATGTCAGGGCATTGGTAGAGCATGACCCAATGGCGGTTATCGGAAGAAATAAAGCGGGGACATTGAGACTTACTGAAGACGACAAAGGTTTGGCGGTTGAAATTGACGTTCCAGATACAACTGTTGGCAGGGATTTGCTCATAAGTTTACGGCGAGGTGACAAGTCTCAAATGTCATTTGGCTTCACGGTGAATAAGGCCGATGACGATTATGAAGAGAATACAAGGGTACTCCGGGATGTGTCTCTCTTCGATGTCAGTGTGGTCACATATCCTGCTTACCCAACGACAACGGCACAGGTTCGGAGTGCGTTCGAGAAAGAGGAGCCGATGGAAGACAAATTTGAAGAGCTTGACAACGTAATCCGCAAGATCAAGGCGGAGGACGAATTGGTTGAGGACGATTTTAAGGTATTGCGGAGCTATTTGCCCCTCTCGGAACCGGCGGCGAGCCATTCCGAGACTGAAAAGGAACCGGCGGCGAGCCATTCCTCTGAGGACACCAGGGAAGCGGATAAAACCAAGATGTTATTGGCAAAAGATTGATAAAATAAGGAGAACAAAATGAAAACTCAGAGCGAATATCGCAGTGACATCGCGGCCCTTATGGAGAAGGTCGCAAAAAAGGATGCTGTTTGCATCGCTGAGAATCGTGACCCGTCCGAGGAGGAAGTTGATTACCGGAACGAGCTTTTGGTCAGGGTGAAAGAAGTTCGGAAGATTGCAGACTCTATGGCGGACGCTGAGAGGATGACCGATGAACTGTCAAAACCGACCCGTGAAGTGGTTAGTAAACCCCTGGTGGATACCATGACTGCTAAGAAACAGGAGAAGCGGGATAGCTTCGCTTCCTTCGGTGGGCAGATGGCTGCGATTATGAGGGCCGGTTGCCCCGGTGGTATGGTTGACCCCAGACTGCTGAATACTCGTGCCGCCACTGGTATGGGCGAGACTATACCCAGCGATGGCGGTTTTCTCGTCCAGCAGGACTTCAGTTCTGAACTGCTGAAGCAGGTTTGGGAAACCGGCAAACTGGCGAGCCTGTGCCGTAGGATTACCGTTTCTGGTAACGCCAATTCCATCAAGATCAACGGGTTTGATGAGACTTCCAGAGCAACGGGAAGTCGTCAAGGCGGTGTGCGCGGATATTGGTTAGAAGAAGCCGGTGAAAAGACCGCCAGTAAGCCTGCGTTCAGAAAGATCGAACTGACCCTGAATAAGCTGATTGGGTTGGCGTATGCAACCGATGAGCTTTTGGACGATGCAGGTGCCTTGGAAGGTATTCTGAGAACCGCGTTTGTGTCTGAGTTCGGATTTATGATTGATGATGCTGTGATCAACGGCCTGGGGGTCGGTCAGCCGCTCGGCATCCTGAATTCCGGCGCACTGGTGACTCAAAGCAAAGAAACCGGACAGGCCGCGGATTCGATTTTGGCAGAGAACGTGATTAACATGTGGAGCAGGCTGTTTGCTTCCAGTAGGCCGAATGCGGTGTGGCTTATAAATCAGAACCTTGAACCGCAGCTCCATACTATGAGTATCGCCGTAGGTACGGGTGGAATTCCCATCTATATGCCGGCAGGTGGGTTGTCTGGCCTTGGGTATTCGACATTATTTGGTCGTCCGGTCATGGCCATCGAGCAATGTCAGAGCATCGGAGATTTGGGGGATATTTACCTGGCTGACTTTAAAAACGGTTACATCATTGCAGAGAAGGGTGGATTAAAGTCCGATATGTCTATTCATGTCCAATTCATCTATGATGAGTCTGTTTTTAGATACGTTCTGAGGCTTGACGGGCAAACTATCCTTTCACAGGAAGTCACTCCGTATAAAGGCGGTTCGGATTACACCCAATCGCATTTTATAACTTTACAGGCCAGAAGTTAGCGATTTAACTTGACAAATAACCGCTTCTTTGCTATACCTAAAAGCGATCATATTGGTTGCTTTTAGGTTGGCAGAGGGAAAAAGATATGGCGAACATAACAAAAGCACAGCTTGAAAATCTTTATATTGACCAGGGGTTATCAATTAGGAAATGTGCTGAAGAGTTAGGGTTGCCCACATATGGAAGCATAAGTGGGATGCTAAAGAGATTCGGGATTCCAACCAGGAAAGGTAGATTTCAAAAGGGCAAATCGCAGAATTTCCATAAAAAAGGCGATAAGGCTTCAGGATGGAAGGGTGGAAAGGCAAATGTAGAATGTAATAAATGCGGCAAGGTGATAAAGAAATTTAAAAGCCTTGTGCAAGAGCAGAATTTTTGTTCAACCAAATGTTTCCATGATTCGCGTAGAACTGATGATATCATAAGCCAGCGCTTTGGTGAATTAGTTGTCATTCGATATTCGGGATATGATAAACATAGGCACCTTCAATATTTGTGTAAATGTGATTGTGGGGTTGAAAAGGTTGTTTTGAAGAGTAGCCTGATTAGGGGATTCACAACGAGTTGTGGAGGCTCTGTTCATCATTCTGGTGATAAAAGCTGCGCTTGGAAAGGTGGCAAGATAGAAGTTGAATGCGGAAACCCAGACTGCAAAAAGACGAAATGGATTTATGAAGCACGTAAAAAACAGTATGAAACGTTTTATTGTAGCAAGGAATGTTTTGGGACTTTTACTAAAAGCAGGTTCACCGGTTCCAATAATCCGAATTGGTTAGAAGGGTTTTGCGGTTATGATACCTACAAAGATCAACTGGGTTTTGCGGAAAAAGTTAGAAGAGATCCGAAAAACGAGCAAATCCTACAGGTGAAATGCGTGAATTGTGAACAGTGGTTCCGGCCTAAAAAGGGACAAGTTTCAGCCAGAATTAGGGTTCTATACGATCAAAAAGGTGCCGCCGGAAGTTCATATTTTTATTGTTCGGATGAATGCAAAACCTCATGTTCTGTATTCAGGAAGATAAGACATCCTGAAGGGCATAACCCACGAAGCAAATACCGGCAAGAAACCCTAGACCCCGACCTAAACACCCTAGTCTTAAACCGTGACAGCTACCAATGCCAGAAATGCGGAGCTTGCACGGAGTTGGAGGTTCACCATATCGAAGGCGTAGCGCAGGAACCAATGCTTGCCAACGATCTCGACAACTGCATCACAGTTTGCCATAGCTGTCATAAGGCGATTCATTCACAACCAGGCTGCACATACCATGATTACCAGCGTGAAGCCTGTGAACCAGATAGCAAAGGAGCGGTTATTAACCAATAATTTTCAACACAATTTAAACGGATATTAGAAGCGCCTTCTGGCGCTTTTTTTATTCACCAAGGAGGATTATAAAATGGACGCAATGGTACAAGAAAACAAACTGGTGAATGTCCTTCACCCTGCGGCCCTCAGCTCTGTTGCCACGGGTGATTACATTTCCATGAAAAATTATCAGCATGTTTCTTTCATCGTGAGTGTGGGGGCGCTGACTACCGGTTCCCTGCTTCAGGTTAAGGAGGCTAAGGATGCCTCGGCCACCAGTGCCACGGTGATTGATCCCGGTCATTATTGGGTGAGTGGCACAAGCCCGTCTGACACCATGACCAAAACCTCAACGGCTAGTTCCGCCACAGCGATTACCACGGCGAACAAGACCTACACCATTGAGCTTAACGGCTCACAGTTGAGTGATGACTTTGATTGGGTGACGCTTTATGTTGCGTCATCCACGGCATCCTCGATGCTGACCGGGGCTGTGGCTGTTCTGTCTAAACCGCGATTCGCATCGGCTGCACCGCCTACTGCAATCGCCTAACATAACCGGGGTGGATAGGGTCGCGACCCGATAAGGTGGTTCTCCCGCCGCCTTCCACCCCGTTCATCACGGGATATTTAGGGGGAGAGATTATGTCGGTGTATCAGAAATTATGTGATGAGGATATTCTAGAGAAAGCGCGGGGGTTATTGACCCAAGGAGGGTTCTTTCTTCGGGACACTGATGGTCGGATAGCGTGCGAGAAAGCAGTATCATGGGAACAGCCTTGGCACCATGTCAGGCACATGGATTCGGCTGACTGTATCCTGTGGTTTCAGATCATCTTTAATGGGTTCAGTTTACCGTTGCCGAAAGAGGAACGGTTTGTACCGCTGGGTTGCCAGGATTGCTATAAGGTCGTGGTTCGACCTAAGACCTTGAACGGATTATTTTCCCTGCTGAAGTTGCAGAAAAGGCTGAACCGTCCATCGAAGTGCGGCATTGAGGTAAGGTCATCGGTATGCGGATTGTACGGTGGGTATTTTTATAACCGTGGGCTTGAGCAGGGGCTTGAGAGGTACAAGGAAGTCAGGGCGGCAGTAGACGATGCCGAGTACCTTGGGCCGGAGACTACTGTCATGCTGAAACGCGGCTGTACTGAGATGGAACATGCCACGAAGCCTAGCAACGAGTGGGGTATCGAACCGAATCAGCTGCATATTGAAAGCCTGGTTCTGAGGAAATTCGTAATTGACCCGCAATCACGGATGCAGACTGAGAGCGTCCAAACCCATGCTCATAAGCAATGGATCGAATGGGCTTACCAGAATGGGGACATGACATATTTGGACTACACGGATGGGCAACCGTTGCCGCAATATCCGGCATATGTCACTTATCATGATACTAAAACGGGAGAAGAAAATGGAACGAAATGACATTGCATTGATCCGGCGGTGGGCAGAGGAAATATCGAAGGACGAAGCGACAGGGTTGGAGATAAAATTGTCCGGCAGTCTTGAAACCATGAATGAGTTAATCAACGAAATGGGTTTGGAGGTCAAGTCATTGAAAGGGGCTGTCAGGGATATAAAAAAGGATGCGGAGGTGACATCAAAAGATTTCGCCGCCATGAAGGAAGGGATGGCCAAAAAACCACAAGCCAAGAAAGCGACCAAAGTGGTCGAAAAGGCGATCAAGCCAAAATACAAAACAAGATAGGAGGCCTGACAAATGGGCAACTATGCACCGAGTACAAGAGAGAGAATTTCTGATTTAGTCGCGGGTATGCGGGTTCAAACGGGCGTGTTTGACGCTAATACATACCTTAATCATGTGACCAACACTGGACAATTTGAACTGTTCAATGTTTCTGGTCGGATTTTGCTTATGCACCTCTATATTGAGGTTACGACGGTATTGGGTGCTGGAGCCGCCGTCGTTTCGTTCACTTATACCAGTAGTAGCCCAACCATTGCAGTAGCTGAAATATGCGATGCCAGTGCGTCCATTGCTACATTGGCCGAGGGTGCCCGGATTGTATGGCCCGGTGGCATCGTAGCGACATTAGCAACCATTACTCCAAGTGCGGGCATATCCGATTATACTCCTCCGGGAAATCCGCATTACATCGGAACTCAGGGCGGAACTGGAACCATTGGTATGTTGACAGCAACCGCTACTCCGGCGAGTGGGGCGGTACAAGCGTTCATGAATTATGTTCCGCTTGAAGTTGGGGCGTCTGTCACAGCGAATGTTGCACCGGCAGCACCGTAAACTTATAATGTGGGGGTCTTCGGACCCTCACAACAGGAGGATATCATGGCTGGGTCAGTAATGACGTTCACTGAAATTACCCACGGCACGATTAAGAAGATAAAAGCGGCATGGACATCTGACTCTGTCACAGGTGCGGTATCGGGAACGACAACCGAATATTACAATGGCAGAATTATCGGAGCTTGTACGGTGCCAGGGCTTGCAGGTGCTGCACCCGACCCGAATTATGACATTGCCGTGAATGATAATGACGGTGTGGATATTGCCCTTGCAGGGTTGGCTAATCGGCACACGTCCAACACGGAATATGTCGCCGAAGCGTCCATGGCGGGGTGCGCTCATACTCAACTAACAGTAGCGGTGACAACGGCAGGGAATAGCAACACCGGCGTTTTGTATCTGTATATCAGGTAATCATGGGCTATTACGTCGAAGGGTCAATAAACGTATATACCGGGCTCGCGTCCGAGGACAAGCCGACTAAAGCCAATGGTATAAATCCGCTGAATGGTAGCCGGTGGCGCGAGGTGGATACCGGGAAGGAATACCATTACAGTATTGAGACGGACCGGTGGTATGAAACCGGAAATAATTTGCCGAGTATCGGAAATAATCTGCCGACTGTGGACATCCGGTCTTTGGATTTGCTTGAACAGATATTAACTACCCTGAAAAAGATTGAGTATCACCTCTATTTAGGGACAGATACGGAACTTAAAGACCAGGACGTTTAGGAGAGATGAAATGCCGACGATAAATGACGCGAATGGAACACCAGCAGGGGTCAACCATGAGAATAGGGTAAAAGGGGAGGCTGTTTGCACGAGTGAGGGTTCCCATTATTCACAACATGAAGAACAGTTATTTTCATGGTTAATCAGTGATAATACTTCCGGTGCAGAGTATGTGCTTGCAATCAGGAATGATGATCCAGTCAGGCACTTGTGTTTTCAGACAATCCGATGCTCAAGCGATGCCGACAGCATATGGACGGGCGCTTTCGGTACATGGTCAACCGTGGGGGGCGGTACGCCGGTATTAGCGTATAACGCCAGGGCGGATTCTGGGAAAGCGGCTTTGGCAACTGCGTATATGACCGCCACAAACATCGCTGAATTAAGACCATTGCTAAAATCCTATGCGGCTGCGGATAAAGAGGTTGTTTACCGGCCAGATGGTAAGATTGTTCTTGGTTATCATGATGTACTCTATGTCCATAATAGTGCAGCATCAACGGCTTACTTGACTGTAATGCTTTGGGGATTCTACAAGGAATTGGATCACTAATGTTCAAGCATTTTCTCGCAGATAAAGCCGGGACTCCGGTTGAGGTCAACCAGGATGCCGGCGAGGATGTTGGCTTGGTGGTGGCTACTCGTGATCACAAGACACACACCCCGAAGGCTGCGTTCTTCACCAATGACACTTATGGTCGTGAGATGGCGCAAAATGCATCTTACGGTGTTGGCGGTCTACTGATCCATGACGGGACGGATACCGTTGCATGGACATTCAGTGAGCCGGTTGGTACGAAATGGATAGCTGATTCGACTGACAGATCATATGACGGAACAAAATCTCTCAAATGCGACAATCCAGCGGTTAATGACATCATGCAGCTTATCAACAATGTCGGACCGGGGGATGACATTGACATGACTGGCAATTATGTTGCCCTGACCATGTGGATTAATGTTGACAAGGATTGGAAAAACGGGGATTCGATTTCCGTTTATGCTCATGTGGGGGGATCGCTAGTGGGGAATGTGGTGTATCTTGAGGATTATTTCAACCCCAGCAATGAAGATGATTGGCAATACATTAACATTCCATTGGCTGACATGGGGATTGCCAGCAGCACGCTTGATGCTTTCAGGTTCAAATGCGAATCCAAGGAAGGGCCAAAGGCCCCCAAATTTTACATCGATGAGCTAACCCTCCAAGCGTCAGGCGCACCGATTGATTATAAAATTGCACCTGCCAAAGGGACCTGGTTTCATATCAAGAGTTTTCAAACAACCTTTGTTGATGCGGTTAGTGCCGACAATGCTGATTCTACTATGATGCAGCTATCGTATGATCAGATATTAGGTATGGCGCCAGTTGCGGGTTTTGAGCGGAAACGGTATCAGGGCAATCCGGCTTCGCCATCCCATCGGTCACGGATGACAAACCTGATGGATATCTTATCATCGCATAGCACTACAATCACAAACCATATTTCTGACGGGACCAATACGATGATAACATTGACTCAGACATTGCCGGAAAACATGATCGTTACACTCAAGTCAGAAACCCTGGATAAAATTGTTTACAGTATTGAGGATGATTTTAGCCAGTTATTGTATTTCCGAGTTTCAGTTTGTGGTTATGTGGAGACACGATGAAAACAACTTTGATTTCCCCAGCGGCAAATTTGCCGATCACTCTTGGCGAGGCGAAGGACCATCTCCGTATTGAATCCACATTTACGGATGACGATGCCTATATCCGTTCCCTGATCCACATGGCGACCCTCCAGGCTGAGAACATCACCCGCAGGAAGTTGGTCACTCAGACATGGAAAGCGTTCTATGACGAATGGCCGAGGCGGTGGGAATTGCCGTATGGTCAGTTGCAATCGATCACGCACATAAAGTACACGGGTTCAGATGATGTGGTCAATACCGATTTCAATGAGGGCGATGAATGGACAGCCGACACGGACTCCGACCCTGGCAGAATCGTCCTGAAGTATGGTGAGACATACCCCGGTGATTCGTTGGCAGAACAGAACCCGATTGAGACGCAGATGGTCGTTGGTTATGGGAATCACACAAGCCAAACAATAACTGCTGCATCAAATGCAAGCCCCATCGTTGTAACTATTGTGGGACATGGGTACACCGGAGGTGAGGATATACTTATCGACTCAGTTGTCGGCAATACGGCAGCAAACGGGAGGTGGTATATCACTTATGTAGGGGTTGACACATTTAGCCTAAATGGATCGAGTGCGAATGCTGCGTGGGTATCTGGTGGGACTGCGACTCAAATAAGCGTTCCAGAGCCTGTCAGGCACGCTATAAAGATTATGGTTGCGGATTCATACGAAAACCGTGAAGAGATTGTTATCGGGACAATTACATCGACTATAAAAGATGTAATTATCAACCTGCTTTCATCATATAGGCTTTATGGATTTTAGCTTGACATAATGGTATGATTTTATTATAAATAACGAAGCGGTAAGGGTTTTGGCACCCTCACCGCTTCTAACCAATCGACTACCTTTATGGAGGTAAGCGTCATGGGTAAACGAACCATACCATTTTTAAATGATGACGGTCAACTGGTCAAGGAATGCACTAAGTGCTTAAACTCCTTACCCGCAACGGTTGAATATTTCCCTAAAAACAGCCGAAGCAGCATAGGGTTACGCGCCTGTTGTATCCAATGTACCAAAAAACAAAATGTCATTTATTGCTCCAAGCCTGAGAACAAGGAAAGACAACGAAAAACCAGTGCTGTTCATTATATTAAAAATAAGGACGCAATCCTAAAGCATCAGAGAGAATATTATTCTATCCCTGAAAATGGAGAACGAAGAGTTCAGCGAGTTAAAGAATGTCGTTCAAGACCTGAAAATAAAGAGCGTGCGAAAGCATGGCAAAAAGAATACAACGCCAAACCTGAAACAAAAGCAAGGCGTATAGAATGGAGTGAAGGACATTATTCAAACGAGGAAAACCAAACCAAGCTGACTGAGTATCGCAAGGAATATAATAGTAGACCATCGGTCAGGTTGAAATATCAGGAAAGAGACAGGGATTTATACAACAATAATTTGCAGTACAGAATATCGAAAAACATTAGGTGCTTAATATCGCATAGTTTAAATGCCAGGAAAAACGGTAAGCATTGGGAAGATATTGTTGGGTATAAATTCAAAGATTTAAAAAGTCATTTAGAAAACCAATTTGAAGATGGGATGTCATGGAGCAATTACGGGGAGTGGCACATTGACCACATCATCCCTGTATCTGTTTTCAATTTTGAGTCATACGATGATATTGATTTTCGTAAATGCTGGAGTCTTGAGAACCTCCAACCGCTTTGGGCAAAAGAAAACCTAAGCAAAGGAGCAAAACTCGAAAAACCATTCCAACCGTCCCTTGCATTTGGAGGGTCGCTATAATGGAAACAAAAGTTTGTTCAAAGTGCGGGGAAGAAAAGCCGGTTAGTGAGTTTTTTAAAAACAAGCAATCAAAAAGTGGGTTGTATCCATCATGTAAGAAATGCAAAATGTCAACAACGAAAAAATGGAAAAACTCAAATAGGGACCATGTTAATTCATGGAATAAGGATTGGAGTGACAAAAACAGGGACAAGGTGCGTGAATGTAATCGGCGATGGTATAAAGCAAACAGTGAAAAGGTTATAGAAAGAACTGAAAAATATAGAAAGGCGCACCCAGAAATTAGCAGGAAAAGTGTAAGGAAGTGGTATAGAAAAAATAAAGAGCATGTTTCTGAGTATAATCTTGAATATGGGAGAAAGAATAATTGGAAACATCAAAAAGGATGGGTAAAGAATAATCCTGAAAAAATAAAAAAAATCCGTAGTGAGTATAGGAAGAAAAAAATACTTGATCCACATTTCAGGTTGTCGCACAGAATGCGGGGTGCTGTTCGTAAGTCTTTGAAGGGGAATAAAGATTGCCAAACAATGAAAATGCTGGATTTTACTATCGCAGAATTAAGGGAACACCTTGAGAGCCAGTTCAAGATTGGGATGTCCTGGGATAATTACGGCATTGATGGTTGGCATATTGATCACAAAATACCGCAATCAGTATTCAACTTCAAAACACCTGATGACATAGATTTCAAAAAGTGTTGGGCGTTGTCAAATCTTCAACCCATGTGGGCAAAAGAGAATCTGAAAAAAGGTGCTAAATTGGAAAAACCTTTTCAACCATCATTAGCATTTGGCGGGGCATTATGAGGGCAGGAAATTTACGGCATGTAATAGATATTCAGGACGCAACTGAAACGCCAGATGGTATGGGTGGCGTGACGGTTGTTTGGGCTGCAATCACGAATGGCGCAAATCTCCGTGCCGCTATCTGGCCTTTGCGGGGTTCTGAGCGTATCGAGGCAATGAAGGTTGAAGTCGCAATATCCCACAAGATCAGGATTCGATACCATTCCGGGATAACTGCCGAGATGAGAATCAAACACGGAATACGGTATTTCAATATCAAGTCCATTATCAATCCTGACGAACGGAACATTATGGTGGAAATGATGGCAGAGGAAATAGACGGTGGAAGTTAAATGGAGAAACATAACAACCGTCTTGAACGAAATCCAAGAACCGCTTGACCAAGTATCCCGCAAGGGTGCAGAGATGATCGCCAGGGACGCCAGAAGAAAAGTCCCGGTGGGTAAAACGAAATGGGTGAGTGCCGGAAGGTCTGGTGGGTCGTTTGCAAACTCCCATTTGAGAGATCAGATTGCGGTCACGACAAGCAAATTCAAGAATGGCGGGTACATTGTAACAGCACAAGGCGCTGGGAACTATGATAAATTCTATGCATCCTTCGTGGAACTAGGAACACATAAAGAGCAGCACCAACCAGCGCAACCATACATGCGTCCTGCTGTAAAACGAAACCGTCCTAGGATACAAAAGATGTGGCAGAGGGAACTTGACCGATGAGCAGCGCACTCCTTACAGGGATCTACACTAAATTTAATGTTGCCAATACATTCAAGACTGCTGTTGGTGGCAGGATGTATACTAGGTACGCACCTCAAAATACTGCGTTCCCGTATGCCGTTGTGGACCTCGTGTCTGGTATTGGTGATTGGGATTTCAGTTATGACTTTGACGATATCGACTTACAATTTAACCTGTTCAGTCAGTCAACATCTGAAGCAGGGGTCGGGACTCTGTATTCAACCCTTCGGGCGTTGTATGACGATTGTGCCCTAACCATAGCAGGGCACACACATCTGTTTATGCAGTTTGACCAATACTGGAGCTTGTCGAATCCAGACGAGAACATCCGGCAGTACACCGTTCAGTACAATATCCTATTACAGAAATGAGACATCCACAGATAGTTTACTTCCAGACCTACACCGATTGTAATGGTCATTGCCGGTACTGCCCGTTTGATGATGTGTACGGTGGCAAAGAACCTTACGGGATGCTGTCGTGGGTTTACACGACTATTATAAAGTGGCTGGCGGAACACCAGTATGAAGGCCGAATAGGTTTTCTACTTCATTACGAACCGACCCTTGACCCTGACATAGAATGGCGTCTTTCCTATGCCAGGAAGCATCTTCCAGGGGTTCAGATGGAAGCAGCAACGAATGGCATCATTGACCATCCTGTTTTGAAGAAGTTCGACAGTGTTGATTGTGTCCCTGCCGGATCAAGGACGGTTGCGACATCCAGGGCTGGGAATTGTCGATACACGCCTGAGTTGGAACACAGGCAGCGGTTGGCCAATCCACCTTGCAGGGTTCCTGTGGAGACTATGCCGATTGCGGCTAACGGGGATGTGCTTTTGTGCTGTCAGGATTGGCGGCATGAATCGGTTGTCGGGACATGGAAAGACCTCACAGAAGCAAGGGAAAACCAACTTCGGTATGGGGAAATGGCATACCGGAAAGAGCTTGAGATATGCCGTGATTGCCAGGCCGGATTAACTGCTGAGGAAGTCGGGGGAAGATTGGGTAAACGGGAGTTACCTTGAATATTTTATTGACCAACATCGCATTATCGCAAAGGGCAGGGACTGAAACATGGGTTGAAACCATGTATCATTCGCTGAGCAAGGATCATGACGTTGATGTTTACGCACATACGCCCTCAGAGTCCAGCATTGTACCCATAGAGGCAAATAAAAATAAAAGATATAGTATCGCTCTCGTAAACCATGCCCCGTGCCTTGAGGCGTTATCTGAGTGGAATATCGGAACAAGAGTCTACACATGCCACGGGGTGATACCCAGGGTTGAAAGACCGATACCTGGGGCGAACCATTACGTTTCAGTCAGCGAGGAAATACAGTCTGCACTAGAGAGCGCAGAGTTTAAATCTGACGTTATCAGGAACCCGATTGACCTTGAATATTTCACACCTGATAGACCCGTGAACCAGAAGTTGCAGAACATTTTGTACTTCAACAACAACCAAACCCTGATCGGGCTTTGTGCATACGCAACACGGGGGTACAATTTCAGGGTTGTTTCAGACCACATGGATGGAGTAAGGGATCATATCAGTTGGGCAGACCTTGTGATCGGAACCGGGCGTTGTGTGTACGAGTCGATGGCGATGAATCGAAATGCCCTGGTGATGGGCATCCACGGTTGTGACGGGATGGCAACGCATGAGAACCTGATTGACTTCAGGAAAAATAATTGTTCGGGGAGATTTAATGCGCTCCAGTGGGATGCTGATCGGATTAGGGCTGAACTCGATGCGTATAACCCAGAGATAGGGCTTAGGAGATACATATTTGAGAACAACAACGTCAATAGCATAAAGGAGTCATACCTTGGCTACACAAAAAGTAAGCATACTTATCCCGACAATCAGACCGGATAAGGCAAAGCACTGCATAGCTTCCATTAAGAAAAATGCGGGGATACCAGAAGATCAATATGAAATAATCACCGACATAGACCATGACCGGATAGGTTGTCCGAAGATGATGGCGAGGTTATCCGCAAGGGCAAACCACGATATTATTTGCTTTCTTGGTGACGATGTAACCCTGGAGCCTGATGCGCTCAAGATTGCGCTTGATGCTATGGGGCGGTTCCAAGACGTTTGGGGGTTGGTAGCGTTTGAATGGGATCACCCCGTGAAGGGACATAACCACTGCGCCCATTTTATCATTCACCGCAAATGCCTGGACATCCTGGATGGGGAGATATTCCACACCGGATACCAGCATTCCTACTGTGATGATGAAATGCGGGAGAGGATGGAGGAGATCGGGCGATTCCATTATGCGATGGGGGCAAGGATTCTGCACGATCACCCTGCGATGGGGAAGGAAACCGATTCAGATTATGACCGGGTTTACGAAACCGATACGATAAGGAAAGACCACAAGCTATTCCTGACCCGGAAGATCGAGCAGGGCAGACAGAAGTACGCAATCGGGCTTCCAATCGTTGAAGCGAGTGTACCGGTGCAGTTTATGGTTTCTTTCACAATGATGGAGAAGCCTGATTATACCCTGATGCTGCCGCAGTTCCCGGTTGGATCGTTCGCGGGGAATATCGCAGATGCCAGAAATTCATTGGTTGAGCAAGCACTGAAGCAACGATGCACTCATCTGCTGATGATGGACACGGACCAGATTTACCCGCCTGATTGCATTAAGAAGTTGATCAGCCATAATGTCCCGGTGGTTGGCACAACAGTCCACAGGCGATGGCCCCCGTTTGACCCTATCTTGTATCGTGGGACATTGGGCAAGTACCTTCATGTGTCTGATGCTGAGTGTTATTCTGGGGAGTTGGTACCGGTTGATGCAACGGGCTGCGGGTGCATCCTTTACGATCTCAGGGTGCTGTTCGATATTGAATATCCCTGGTTTGAACTCGGGAGAACTGAGGGGGCTGAGTTTGTTGGCGAGGATGTGATGCTGTGTCACAAGATTAGGAAGCTGGACATCCCGATTTGCGTGGACACATCAATCGATATCGGTCACTTGACAACTTATGAGGTAAACCGTTCAACCCATTCGTTATTCAAAAAGTTGAATGGATTCAGCTATCGGGAGGCGGCATGAAAAATGACACACCATTTATGGAAACGATGAAGGTGATTAAGGAGTTCCTGGTCAGTGGCAAGGTCGGGAACATTGTCGTTAATGTATTTAAAGGTGGCATCTCCACTGTTCAGGTTAATGAAACCATCAAATGGAAAGGTAACGATAAAAAGGATTGACACAAACCGTTAATTTTGCTATAAATAATGAAACGACAGAGGTGGCTAGACCGCTGCCGTTTCTAACCATAAAATCATATTCGGACATATGACCTCATGGCTAAAAAAAGCATACCAGAAAACATACTCATAAGTCAAGAATCCAAAGTCTGCTCGAAGTGCGGGATTGAAAAAACATATTCAGGGTTTCATAAGAATAAACAAGCTAGGGATGGGGTTTCAAGTATATGTAAGGAATGTGCTAAAATATATAAAAAGCAATACTACCAACGAAACAGAAAAAAGCTGATACAGCAATCAATGGAGTGGGTCGGAAATAACAAGGAACGATATAGAAGACACGCAAGAAAATGTTATCACAAAAACATTGATGAGCGGCGCAGGAAAAGCCGAGAACGTGCCAGGGAAGAGGATAGAACAGAATATTTTACACAGTATAGAGATGACAATAGGGAAAATATTAAGCTGTTACGAAGTATGCCTGTTTCATATAAAACATACGGGCATCAACTAACAGTTGCTGAATTGCCAACGGAAGATAAGGACGGTTTTCTGGTATGCGTATGCACTTATTGTGGGAAACATTTTAAACCGAACTATGCACAAGTTAGGTCTAGGATCACTTCACTAAAAGGGCAAACTGGGGGGGCGTGTAGGATATATTGTTCTGATGGGTGTAAAAAAGCGTGTCCTACCTATGAACAGAAATCATATCCAAGAGGTTTTAGAAAGGGGACATCTAGGGAAGTAGTTTCAGAACTCAGAAAAATGGCGCTTGAACGTGATGAATATGAATGCCAACGATGCGGCAAACGCATAGGCGAAGTATCTTTGCATGTTCATCACATAAATGGGGCAACCCAAAATAAGATGATCGCAAACGATTTGTGGAATGTAATCACGTTCTGCAAGACGTGCCATGAATGGGTGCATACACAGAAAGGATGCAGACATCGTGAATTGAAATGTAAGTAAATAACCGGGACGCTCCCGAACGGGAAGCCCACCTAAGTTCAAAGCTCAGTCCACATCGGACCGGGCTTTTTTTATGCTCAGGAGGGCAAAGAAATGGCAACAAAAATAGGTAAGGATTGCGCGGTCAAATTGGGGACGGCTTCTGTGGTTGGGATGGGAACATGGTCTCTCAGTGGGATTACTTCGGACTCCCTGGAAGACACGGAGTTCGGGGATAATTGGAAGACGTTCAAGTTCGGGCTGAAGGACGGCGGCCAGGTAACTTTTAATGGCCTTTACGACCCGGCAGACACTACCGGTCAGGATGCGCTGAAAGCTGCAAACCTGGACAACACGAACATAACCACCCTACGGCTCTATGTTGACAATACCAGCTACTATACTCCTTGTGCTACTGCTGGGTATTGGAGTCCTTCTGACACGACAGGGAATGATACTCCGGTATCCCATGTCAACATTACGTCCTATGATGTATCCGCAGACAAGTCAGGATTGATGCAGACATCTTTCACTGCAAAAGTGAGCGGCTGCATGGTTCTTATTTAACAATCATTCAAACTCTTGACGCCCCCGGCGTTACCGGGGATCGGAGGATTTTTACAATGCCAGTTTTCAATGCGAAAGATCCCAACCCACCGGCGAAGTTTTATTTTGACGATGAGCAACCGGAGGACGGACATATCCTGATCCGCACTATTCCTGCGGCTGAGATGGAGAAGATCAACAAACGCACATCCAAAAAGAAGCCGCCCGAATATCGGCGTGGTACGAGGTATGAAACCCCCAATGAGATTAACGAGAAACTACGCTCGGAACTCATATGGGGGTTTATAGTTGTTTCATGGGAAGGAATTGTAGATGAAACCGGAAAAAAGATCCCTGTTACGGATGAAAACAAAACCAAGTTTATGCAGGAATGGCCGGCTTTTGCTATTCTAGTGTCTGAAGGTCTGGAGCAGTTGACTACTGATAATTCAAACATTCAGAAGGCCGAAATAAAAAACTGATTGAACTGGCGGAGAGAGTTCGTGAAAAGCCAAGTTGTGACGCTTGCCGTAAGATGCACGAACAAAAAGGCGAGCTTCCAAATTGCGAGACTTGTCTGCCAGATTTGAACCCGAATAATATGGACGCATGGCGGGTTTATCAATCCACTCAGAACCAATTAATCATGAGTTTTGGTGGGCCAATATCGGTAAACCATTTAGCTGTTTGGGAATGGATAGACCGCTATGGAATAGAATGCCCTGTAGAAACATTCGAGAAAGTATGCGCTGTATCGGGAGCCATGATATCAGATATGAATGAAGAATCAAGGCTTGAACGTGAAGCGAATAAAAGCAAATGATTTCGGCTATTGCGCTTGACATAGCACTCTGATTTCGCTATAAATAATGAAGCTGAAGGAAGTTAGCGCTTCCTTCAGCTTCTAACCTTAACCCCATATAAAAGGATATGGCGTCATGGCTACAAACCCAATACCAGAAAACACCCCTGAAAGTCAAGAGTTCAAAGCTTGTTCAAGATGTAAGATGAGCAAACCTAACACGATTGAATTTTTTGTAAAAAGTACATGGAACGGCAGTCCATCAGGAATATGCAAGATTTGCAAAAATGCTTACAGCAGAGAATATCATAAAAACAATTTAGTTGCTGCGAAGGAATACGATAAAGAGTACAAGAGGACACACGAAGATGATGAGGCGGTAAGGTATAAACGATATTATTACAAGAATAGAGACAAGATTTTAAAACGAAAGGCAGTTTATAGGCGCGAGAATAAAGACAAGGTTTCAAAGAAAGTAAAGGAGTGGCAACGTAGCGAAAACGGAATTGCCATTATGAGGAAGCATAATAGCAAATGGCGAGCGTTAAGGAAACTTTCAACAATCGAAGATTTTGACCCATTGGATGTGTTCAGAAGAGATGGCTATGTCTGTCAACTCTGTGGCAAAAAGACAAGACCGGATTTCAAAAACATATATCATCCACTGTACCCAAACTTAGATCATATCATACCATTGACTAAAGGTGGGGAGCATACAAGGCAAAACACTCAATGCCTTTGCCGTCTCTGCAATATAAAAAAATACAACACCGGAGTCGGTGATCAATTAAGGATGTTTGGCTGATAGTAATCCTATAAGTATTGAAATATATAAAATTGGGCGATGCTTTAAGCATTAGCCCTTTTTTTATTTAAGGTGAAATGATGGCAGGGATAAATGCAGGGACAGTATATGCCTCGGTACGGGCAAGCACGAAGAAGCTGAGTGGTGATCTGTTGACAGCGCAACAGAAGGTTCAACATGCGGCTGACAAGATCGAAAGGACTCTTAAAAAGTCCTTTGCCGTGATGGGTGTTGCTGCTGCTGCCGGTGCTGCTGTTGCCATTTACCAGATGCAGAAAGTGGGTCGTGAGGCGATTGCGCTTGCCAAGATTCAGGAGGATGCGGAGAAGGGATTAGAGGCTGTCATTAAGGCCACGGGTCAAGCGGCTGGATATAATATTAACCAGTTGAAAGACATGGCAAGTGCTATGCAGCAAGTCACCACGGTTGGCGATGAGGTGATTTTGAATGGAATGAAGATCCTTGCCACGTTCAAAAATATCAGGGGGGAAGGATTTGAGAGGGCAACCAAAGCGGCGCTAGACATGTCTGAGGTGCTTGGACAAGACTTGAAATCATCTGCCATTATGTTGGGCAAGGCGTTGAATGATCCGGTGTTGGGGATGTCTGCAATGACCCGGGCTGGCGTGCAGTTCACGGATGCTCAAAAAGAGATGGCGAAGGGCATGGTTGAAGCCGGGAATATCGCCGGTGCGCAAGCCATCATCTTCAAGGAACTTGAGGGGCAAATGGGAGGTGCGGCAGAGGCGATGCGGGGTACTTTTTCCGGTGCTGCGAAAGCCGCGTCTAATGCCTTGGGTGATGTCAAAGAAGAAATTGGATTTCTCATTACAAGAAATCAGGTTTTTATTGATGCGTTGCTGCTTCTTGAGCAGGAGTTTATTTCCTGGGGTAGTGCTATCAAAGACAATGATCAGGCATTAAGGGATATGGTCAAGGGGGGTCTATCCGCAGTCATTGAAGGGATGATGTTCATGGCGAATGCCACTGGCGTCGTTATCAATGGGTTGAAGAGTTTATATGGGTATATCCTTTTTATTCAAAAAGCATGGTTAAATCTCAAACGATTAAATATATTTGCGGCTGATCCGTTTGGGCGAGACAAAATATGGCAACAGATGTTGACTGAGGTGCAAGAGGAGTTGGCGGGTCTTGCGAAAGAACAGATAGCATTGGCTGAGTCCATCACAGGGACAGACGAGGCGGTTGATGTATTGCTTGCTAGATTACTTGCGTTCCAGGAGAGGATAAAAGATTTAAAGACCGGGGCTGTTGATGCCGGTAAGACGCTGAAAAAGAAGCTAGTTCCTGGAATTGAAGACGTTGGAAAGTCAGCAAAAGACGCTGCTAAAGAGCTTGAGAAGCTGTCGAAGGAAATGCCTATTGATCCCGGCGATGATTATTTTGGGCTATGGCAAGTAGAAGGGGCATTAGACCAATATGTTCAGAAAGCCAAGGCATCTAATGACAGCATAGAACAGGACACAAAAGAAACCACGGACGCAGTTTACGATCTCTGGATGCGGGCTATGAACCGGGTCGAGGCTGGCATAGCCGATTCTTTTTATAATGCCTTCACGGGACAGTTTGATGACATAGAGGATGCTTTTGACGGGTTGCTTGACTCCATGCTGAGAATGTTCGCGGAGTGGGCAGCGGCGGCGAGCATGTACGACATTTTCGGTCAGGGTGACGGCTCGGCATCGTGGGGGTCGTTGTTCGGTGGTAGTTCATCCTCTGGCATATGGGGTGGCGGCGGTGGTGGTGCGGGTGGATCTGGCGGTGGGATATTCGATTGGATTTCTAGTTTGTTCTCAGTCGGCAAGGGAGGGTATGAGCTTTACACTGGCAATAGTTTGATGGGTCAGGTTTATAATTTCCTGTCCGAGGCGGTTGCCGGGATATTCGCCACAGAGATGGGAAGTGCCTATGTGGGGATGTATGCCGAGATCACAATGGCTGAAGTCGAGGCGATGGCTTCAAGCGCTCTGGCGGGTGGGAGTGGTGCTTACTCTGGCGGTGCCGCTGCTTCAGCCGGTCAGATGTCATCGGCGGCAGCGAGTGGGATCGTGGCGGCGATCACGGCAGCGATTGTCGGTGGGTTCATGATTTTTGACAACAACACGAAGCCTGATGCTGAGTTGTCGGCGGCTTTCGGGGCTAGGATTTCGGATGATTATAATCGGCTTTTTAATGTGGAATTCTTGAACCTGCTTGGGCAAACGGGATTCTCCGAAGGCGACATTGAAACGGAATTAAACTACCTCTTTGGGACTGTGGCCGAGTCATTTTCACACTTTGAAAAAATATGGTCCGTCCTGTCCGAAGAAAGCCAGCAAGATTTGAAAGAATCTCTCAAGAGCATTGATTGGGACGAGTTCGTAATGACGATCCGGGCATATGCCCAGGACGGTGGACCTTTGGATGTCCAGGGGATTTTCGGCCCCGGTGGGTATAAAGATTGGATCAAATCCGGTTCCCCTTCAAGCGGCCTTTACGATTGGAAAGAGGGTGACGAAGGAACGGGAATGTGGCTTGAACGGCAAGGGTATATCAACCCTGAAACCGGACAACCGTACACGGCAGATGATTACAGTGGAACCGGGAAAGCGGGTAATTCCACAGCGGTGGTGTGGGATATTATCCACGAATATTTCCAACCGTATCTCGGTGAGGCTGTTGCTGCATTAATGGACATGGATGTTTACGGGGTCATGTCTGACGAATTTCAAGCCAGCGTTGAGAAGCTGTTGACGGATGAAGCATGGTCGGGTGGAGTCGAAGCGTATTTTCAGACATTCGGTGACAACATCGACAAGCTGTACGAGGCGGCGGCGGCCTATGATAATTTCAACAGTTTGATTGATGGCACGGCGAATGAATACACGGAGATGGACAGGGCTGTTTCCCTTGCCAGTGCATCCACAGCGGCTTACGTGGCTGCACTTGAAGCGGCTGGCGAGGAATTGTCTGAGGAGGACATTCAGGAAATCGCAACCGAGTGGGCGCAGTATTATGCTCAGATGTCGGATGACTTGAGTGCCGTCACAACTGAGGCGACTGCGCTGGATCAGGCGATTGCAGCCTTGACCGGACAGTTTGAGGCATACTGGCAGGAGATGATTGACGCAGGGATTGATGTTGAAAAGCTAGGTGACAAGACTGAGCTTTTGGATGATGCAATACAAAATCTCATAGACACAATGCAGACTGCCGTATGGGATGAGATTACAAAGTCCATCCAGGCCATGATGAGTGCCGTGGGATCTGTCGAGTCGGCTGTGAACAATGCGATTGCGGCTCTTTACCAGATGAAGCTGGCTATGGATCAGGTTAACGCATCTGCGGAACAATATGCTGATTTTGAGGCACAGGCTCTTGCGGCATTGAAATATCAGATGGGGCTTGGCAGCGGGTATGATCGACAGGCTGAGATTGACGAGAGATATGGGTTCCTGGGCGTTGGATATAAGGAGATCATTGAAGCGTTTGCAAAGCTGGATATTGACAGTCTTAAGGCATTGGCTGAATCCTGGGGAATCAATTGGTGGGAGATTGCCGAAGATGTGGCGTGGATGATCGACAACCTTGAGGGGGCTGGCGATGCGGCGAGTAGTGCCGGTGCTGATTTTGCCAAGCTTGGGGAGGAGATCAGGTCTATACTTTCCGCAGTTAGTGACACGTTTAGCGGGGCTAACAGTGCCGCTAATATCATGACGCAAATCACGGATCTGCAAAGCATCCCGATGGAGGAAATGACCGGGGATAACCTCCTGGCGATGTCGAACAAATTGGTGCAGTGGTACAATGCCGCAGTTGCGGA
>Ga0233437_1002519_pt1 | contig 27303 bp, 26 predicted proteins | sample SI_122_August201_FD_182714 | JGI IMG/M metagenome (GOLD analysis project Ga0233437, IMG submission 182714) | Seawater microbial communities from Saanich Inlet, British Columbia, Canada - SI_122_August2016_200_MG | ecosystem: Environmental > Aquatic > Marine > Inlet | place: Canada: British... | reverse complement strand
CTGGGTAATCCAGAAGAGCGCAAGTACCTCATCCTCTTTCAGAACGATGCAGAGCTCAGACCTACCGGTGGATTTATGACTGCATATGCCACGATTAGCGTACTCAAGGGCAAGATCACTGCCGGAGTCTCACAAGACATCTACACGCTTGATAGCGCCTTCACCCAAAAAGTCCCAGCCCCAGATCCAATCAAGAAATATCTCCCGCTAGTCTACAACTGGAACTTGCGCGACATGAATCTCTCTCCTGATTTCCGGGTCTCGATGGACACATTCACAAAGTATTACTCTCAGGTCCCTGGCGCCCCCGAGGTCGACGCCATCATCGCAATTGATACCGAGATCCCGGTTCGCATTCTCGAGATCCTAGGACCAATCGGAGTCTCAGGATACGGCGGCGAGTTCTCGGCAGAGCCAGATCCCAGATGTGATGGCAACTGTCCTCAGGTTATCTACGAACTAGAAAACATCATCACTAGACCCACCTACGAGATCCGCGAGGGTCGCAAGAGCATCCTCGGCCCTCTGATGAACAGCATGCTCGCCAACATGATGGGTAGCCCCAAGGCCAAATGGGCCGAGTTCTTTGCAGTCTTCTCCGACAGTATTCGCGAAAAACATCTCCTCATGTATTTCTTTGACGAAGATAAGCAGCAGGCCGTAGAGTCACTCGGTGCAGCAGGTAGGATCGTTAACTACGAGGGTGACTACCTCCACATCAACGACACCAACTTTGCAGGCGCCAAGAGTAATCTATTCGTCGAACAGGATGTCGAGCACGAAGTCACAGTGGCTGATGACGGCTCCGTTAGCACCAAGCTAACCCTCACCTACAAAAATCCCATGCCAGGTGATAACTGTAATCTCGAGGCCGGACAACTCTGCCTTAACGGACTCCTTCGGGACTGGATCAGGATCTACGTGCCAGTTGGGAGCCGCCTCACCGCCGCTCGCGGTTTCGAGGTTGATCTCACCACAGGCGAGGACTTGGGCAAAACTGTCTTTGATGGATTCTTCACACTTGCCCCAGAGTCAGTCAAAAAACTCGAGCTCGAGTACACCACACCAGCAGGCACGGTCAATGGAGATAACTATCGTCTGCTCATCCAGCAACAGCCCGGCATCGACTCAGTCAAACATGACTTTGTGATCGGCAATAATCCCGCCGTCTCAATCATGGTCGACTCTGACCAGGAGATCATTCTTTCTAGATAAATGAAGTCAAAAAATGTTATTCCTAATTTAGTTTCCCGGTATATTCAAAACACAGGTGCCGGGGAAATCGTTGTTTTAGAATCAAGCTTTCTCTGCAACTTAACATCAGCTACATTGCGTGGCGTTGGTGTTGCACACTCAAAAATTTATATCTCCACGAGAGTAATCAAGCACATTTATGATAAGAAGCCAGCAGAAGAATTTGATTTTCTCGCGCGGAATCTTCACTTAATTTTTCGCTTCCCAGATCATGTTTATGAGAACAAATCATCCAAGCGTGGGCAATATGTATTTGTAAAAACTATCAAAGATCAGTTGTATTTTGCCTCACTTGAATACACGACTAAACTAGAGGTGGTCACTACTTTCAGAATACGTAAATTATCTTATCTTAACAATTATCAGCTTATGTGGAGTTGGAGGGACGACATTTCCTCATCGTAACATTTTCGTTACTAGCTCAAGAGCTAGACTAATCATGTCCCGCAGTAGAGCCTTTCTGCATTTCAACCCCACATAAACAGACAATTTATTAAAGAACTTATGGATATATCATACACTATCAATCAAATATCATGAAATACCAAAAATACGAAGGCATCATTATCAACCGTCACTCGGTCAAGGACGGTGATCGATTCTTTACCATCTTTACCCGTGAGGAAGGCAAGATCTCAGTCTACGCCCGTTCTGTTCGCTCAACCAAGAGTAAGAGATCAGCTAGTCTAGACCTCTACAATCACATCAAGTTCGAGGTTAGCGCGCACGGACAATACAAGACTCTCACCCACGTCGAGCTAGTCTCGTCATTTCGCGAAGGCAAGCGCAAGCTTACAGACATCTCCCGCCTTTTTGTGATCGGCGAGCTGATTAACTCCTTCCTGCCAGAAGAAGATCCCAATCTCGAGGTCTTTGATCTCTTGCTCACAGCGCTCAAAAATCTCGCGCACTTCGAGACACCAGAATATCTGGTCAGGTTCAAGAAAAAATTACTAATAATTCTAGGTTTCTGGAACGATGACACACCTGACCAGGATATTGATCGCGTTATCGAGTCCCTCCTCGACCGCCAACTTCGCTCCTCCGAAAATCTTATGTTAAACTAGATGTCATGACTACAACACTCGCCGACATCGTTTCCCTAGCCAAACGCCGCGGCTTTGTCTATCCCTCATCTGAGATATATGGTGGATTTTCTGCCACATATGATTATGGTCCCCTTGGCGCCCAACTAGGCAAACAGCTCAAAGATCTGTGGTGGAAGTTTTTTATCACCAATCGCGATGACATGATTCCTATGGATGGAGCTATCTTTTGTCATCCCAAGACCTGGGAAGCCTCAGGTCATGTTGACGCCTTCCATGATCCACTAGTCGAAGACAAGGTTACGCACCAGCGTTTTCGAGCAGACAAAATCATCGAAGATAAATTAGACATGGACACCACAGGCATGCAGTTCGACGAGATGGATAGGATAATCAAAGAAAACAAGCTCAAGAGCCCAGATGGAAATGACCTCACAGAAGTCAAAAGATTCAACCTTTTAGTAGAAGCGCGTCTTGGTAGTACAGAAGAGACCAAGACCACCGCCTACATGCGCGGAGAAACATGTCAGCTAATATTCTTGCAATACAAGAATATCATTGACTCCATGCGCGTTAAGGTTCCATTTGGTGTCGGGCAGATCGGCAAATCATTCCGCAACGAGATTACAACCAAACAATTTATCTTGCGGACGCGTGAGTTTACTCAGATGGAGACAGAGTACTTCGTTCACCCAGATAAAGGAGAGCATTTTTTCGAGGAATGGAAGAAGCTTCTCCGCACTTTTCTGATTGATATTGCTGGACTTGATGCCAAGAGGCTCAGATTTCGCACAATCGAAGGTGATGAAAAATCTCATTATGCGGTCATGCAAAATGACATCGAATACCAAATTGCGAGTGGCGAATGGATAGAGTTAACTCCACTCAACCACCGAGGCGACTGGGACCTATCTCGTCATAGTAAGTTTAGCGGGAAAGATCTTACCTACAGAGACCCGCATACTGGAGAAAAATATATTCCGCACGCAATCGAAACATCTATTGGTTTTGATAGATTATTCTACTGTTTACTAGAAGACGCTTACTGGAGAGATGAGGACAATAATCGTACAGTTCTCAAGCTCAGCCCTCAGTTAGCCCCTTACTCTGTCGCCGTCTTCCCACTAGTCAAAAACAAACCAGAATTGGTCAGCAAAGCCCGCGAGCTATACGACACTCTCTCCCCCAACTACCGCACGATCTGGGATGACAGAGGTAACATCGGCAAACGCTACTACTATCAGGACGAGATGGGTACTCCACTCTGCGTCACAGTCGATCACCAGACTCTCGAAGATGATATGGTCACGGTCAGAGATCGTGACACCACAGAGCAAGAGCGGATTTCGATTGATAAATTAAATGATTACTTAACAGGCAGACTGACAAGGTCTGACCTTACAGGACTCAAGGCGTAAACCTGAAAAGCAGCCCAAAAAGGTCAGACCTTACTGGGTATTTATTAACAATCTTTAGAAAGCATCTGCCCATGAAAAACAAAAAACTCATCATCTCTCTCGCTGTCGTTGCTCTCCTCTCTCTCATTCTCTTTCTATTCCTACGCTCCAACTCATCCGACACCACCCCTATCACCACCCCAGTCGTCTCCCTCCCGATCAACACTATTCCAGTAACTGAACGCCCATTCCTCACTCTCACTCCCGACTCAACAGGTCGCACTCTCACTCTCGCACTCGACAATACCGAGGTAAAAGAAGTTATTGAGTACGAGCTAGTCTATCAGGCGGGTACCAAGCAAGAAGGAGTCTTTGGTCGTCTCAATCTCGCTTCAGAAAAGCTTCCTATTGAAAAAGATCTCTTGCTCGGCAGCAGGTCCGCCGGCGGTAAGACTACTTATCACGAGGACGTGACTAGTGGCTCACTCACCCTCAGCTACGGCGAGACCAAGCTCAAGGAGTCATTTAACTTTCTTCGCTTTGACCCCTCTGATCCTGTCATGAGTTCTCCCGACGCCAGATTCTCGATTGAGTTTACAGCTAAGGCTATGGCGGCAGACAAAGTCGTGGTCACCATGAAAACTTTCGGGTATCCAGCAGACTTGCCCACCGAAACTTCAGTGAAGGCGGGACCCTACTCCTACCGTGCAGACTCTGTCAAAGGCGACGTAGTACTCAGTATCCGCCTCCCAGCAGGAGAGCATATCAACCCTACGATTTATGAGTACGACGCGGTCTTTGGTGACTGGGTCGCCCTCAAGACCATTCTCACAGATGACACAGTCTCCGCCACAGCTATCTCAGGCTCCACCTTTATCGTCACCAGCGAGTAAGTAATTTTTAATAATATAATGATTCGAATCATTATATTATTAGTCTAACCATTTCTTTAGACTTCACACTATCCCATAGCGGTTCTTCGGGTCGACTTCGGTTTTTATATCAAACTGTGTTTTGCTGTATCTAACTACTTGACAACTGTATCACTATCTCGTACTATAAATGAAGTGGGAAAAAGTGGAGATTAGGCTCATATGTTTATAGGCACACATTATCACAAACTAGATGAGAAGAGTCGCGTCAGTGTTCCCAAACCATTCCGTTCAGATCTCGCACACGGCTCAGTCATTACCAGAGGTTTAGATGGCTGTCTCTTCGTTTTCACTGCTGACTCATGGTCGCTCCTTGTGGATAAACTCCAGACGCTCCCAATCTCCAGTAAGGTCGCCCGTGACTTTCTCCGCCTCCTCACTCACTCAGCCACCCCGGTAGAGATGGACAAGCTAGGACGCACTCGTTTACCAGACAATCTAGCCAAGCTAGCGGGCATAGAGAAGGATGTAGTATTTGCAGGTTCACTCACACGAGTCGAAGTCTGGTCCAAAGATCGTTATCACAAATATTTTGAGGGCTTAGAAAATCAAGAGGGTGAGATAGAGTCCGCGCTCGCCGAACTAGGAATATAAACATGACACCCAAAAACAAAATTCACATCCCAGTCATGCTCAAAGAAGTCCTAGAGCATCTCGCCCCAGAGCCGGGTAAGAGATACATCGATGCAACCCTCGGGGCTGCAGGTCACACTCTCGCGATCCTGGAGACTGGCGCAACTGTCTTGGGGATAGATCGTGACCAAGAAATCATCGAGATCGCCACTGATAAGATCAAGGAAGCAGGATTATCCACTAACTTCACGACTCTCCGGGGTTCCTTCGCTGACCTCCTCCAACCTTCAAGGTCCGACCTTGTAGGCTCAGACTATGACGGCATCCTGTTTGACCTAGGCGTTTCCTCATATCAGCTCGACACCCCAGAACGTGGATTTTCATTCCGGTTTGACGCCCCTTTAGACATGCGTATGGATCCAGAAAATCAGGCAGTCACAGCAGCTGATCTCATTAACGGTCTAGGCCGTAACGAACTAGTCAAACTCTTCAAAGAACTTAGTGAGGAGCGCTACGCAGCACTCTTGGCTGACGTCATCTGTGACGCTAGAAAGCAGAACCCCATCACAACTACTCTAGAGCTAGCAGAGCTCATCGAGTCACGCGTCAAACGCACCGGTCGCCTCCATCCTGCCACCCGCATTTTCCAATCACTCAGAATGGCCGTTAACACTGAACGCGACGAGCTCAAAGCCGTACTGCCCTCGGCTTTGAGCAACTTGAAACCAGGTGGGGTAATAATCGTCATTAGCTTTCACTCTGGCGAAGACTCGATCGTTAAGGCTCAGATCGCAGACTGGCTCAAAGAAGGTCTGATCGAGGCTGGTTCTAACCTGCTCCTCACTACATCAAGCGAAGAAGCTCTCACTAACCCCAGGTCACGCAGCGCCAAGTTGCGAGTTATTAGGAAGAAGGTTTCATGAAAACAATTAAGATCTTCTCAGGAATTATTTTTCTCCTCGTTATTACGAATATCACGATGGCCAACTACTCCCTCGATGACTCGCAGGTAGTCTCTGATCTTGCAGGCGAGATTATCTCCCTCAAACACGCCAACACCATCCTCCGCTCCGAAGTCGCCTCAAAAGGCTCCCTGACTCAGGCAGTTGAAAAAATAGTAGCTGCAGGCTACACTCAACCCAGCGCAATCGCAACACTCTCCGGACCCAGCAGTGTTGCTTCCCGCTAAACTATGTCTAGCTCACGTCTCCAAACATTCTTTTTAGGATTCATTATTATTCTCACTGGCATTACCCTCAGGCTCGCATACTGGCAAATAGTCAAGGGAGATGAGCTCAGGATCGAGGCTCGTGAGCAGTATCTCTCTAGTCAGATCCTTGCGCCCAAAAGAGGAGAGATTCTCTCTTCTGATGGATTCCCTCTCGTCTATAACCGACCCATTTATAATCTCACGGCCTACACTCCTCATCTAGAGCTATCCCCGGTAGAGGTCGCCGACCAGCTTCTTCCATTACTTGAGTTTGATCTCGACTACCCAGAGTACGCCACCGATCCCGGCAAAAAAGATGATCGGAGGAGGGAGTTACTAGGTATCGAGAGAGGTAATATCATCGACCGACTCACCTCTCGCTCCCACGCAGTCCTCGCTCGTGGTCTCTCAATTACTCAAAAGTCACTAGTTTCCTCGCTGGGGATTCTGGGCACTAGCTTCGAAGAAGGGTACACCAGAAGCTATCCCGAGGCCTCGATGTCTGCACAACTCCTTGGATTCGTGGGTAGAAACGACCTAGGAGAACCCACAGGATACTTTGGACTCGAAGGTTACTACGACCGTGAACTTAGGGGTAAACAGGGTCTTATCAAAGAAGAGGTAGATGCGGGGGGTAACCCAATCATCATCGGGGACTACCGCGCACTCGCTCAAGAAGAGGGCAGGACTCTCACAATGCACATGGAGCGCTCAGTCCAGTATCAGGTCGAACAAGCGCTCCTTGACGCTCTAGTTCGCTACGGCGCCGCGTCGGGTGAGGTCATCGTGATGGACCCTAACACTGGTGGCATTCTGGCGCTTGCCTCATTCCCCAACTACGATCCAGGTAGTTTCTATAAGTTTGATACCAGGTTATACAAGAATCCCTCTGTTGCCAGCGCCTTTGAGCCAGGGAGCACATTTAAGGTGCTCACGATGGCCGCAGCCTTTGAGGAAGATGCTCTCAATGAAGATGATCACTGTGATATATGTGAGGGTCCACTCACGATCGGCAAATTCACGATCAAAACCTGGAACGATGAGTATCACGACAACTCAATTCCCGAAGACATTCTCGCCAACTCCGACAACATCGGCATGGTCTGGATCGTCCAAAAACTCGGTGGGGACAAGTTTGTCGAGTATCTGAGTAGGTTTGGTTTTGGCGAGCCCACGGGGATTGATATGCAAGAAGAATCTAGTCCAGAGCTCCGAGATAGCTGGGGCGATATTGACCATGCCACTGCTTCATTCGGACAGGGGATCGCCGTTACCTCCCTCCAGTTGATTCGCGCAGTCGCCGCGATCGCAAATGGAGGGCTCCTAATGGAGCCACACATTGTCAAAGAGGTTGCCGGTGACAAAACTCTCCCAATCCAACCCAAGGTTGTCAGACGTGTTATCTCTGAGGAAACGGCCAGTACAGTTACAAAGCTCATGATTGCTTCGGCCGAGCATGGCGACGCCAAATGGACTAGATTACCTAACTATCAGGTTGCAGGCAAAACGGGTACCGCCCAGATTCCAGTGAACGGGAAATACGATCAGGACAAGACTATTGCGAGTTTCGTCGGATTTGCTCCGGCTCAGAATCCTCGCTTCATTATGCTAGTCAAACTGACAGAACCGCAGTCCTCCCCTTGGGGTTCAGAAACTGCCGCTCCTCTCTGGTTCTCGATCGCCCGCGATCTTCTTCTTCACTATAATATTCCCCCAGACGCGCTGTAATGCTACAATACTCGAGTTGTCTATGACAAAACTACTTGTTCGCATCATTCACCTACTTCGCGCCACTATCAGGCCTTTTGTTCCCCAGACTATCATCAACTATCTCTATCACCTACCCAAAGCTTGGCTAGTCTCACGCATTTATGGTAATCCAGGTCGTGACCTCGAGATTATTAGCGTCACAGGTACTGATGGCAAGACCACAACCTCACTCCTAATCTATCACCTCCTCAAGTCCGCAAAGAAAAAGGTTGCCGTCGTCAGCACAGTCGAGGCCAGAATCGGCGGACAGAGAGTCAAGACTGGTTTTCATGTTACGGCACCTAGTCCTTGGGGACTCCAGAAATTCCTCAGAAAGGTCCGCAGCAAAAAGTTTCGATATGTCATCATCGAGGCCACCAGTCATGGTCTTGATCAGTTTCGTTTTTTCCCCCTCAAACCATTCATCGCAGTCCTCACCAACATCACCCATGAGCACCTTGACTATCACAAGACATTCGACCGCTACTTGAGCGCAAAGCTCAGATTATTTCGCCACGCCAAACACACCGTAGTTAACAAGGATCTCGAGATCTTCCCGATGGTTAACGAGAGGTTGTCCAAAAATCTCTTCTCAACATACTCACTCAACACCAGTTCCCAGTTGCGACCAACTCAAGTTAAATATCTGGTTGGTAGCACCAAGTTTACTCTCGGCAATCTAGAGTATGAGGTGCCCCTCACCGGAGAATATAATCTCAGTAATACCTTGGCCGCGATCTCAGTGGCTCTTATTGTTGGTATCAGTCCCTCAGTTATCCGCCGTTCCTTGAGGACCTTTCGAGGTATCAAGGGCAGGCTCGACGAGATCCCCAACTCACGCGGGCTCCATCTCTACGTAGATTTTGCACACACCCCTAACGCTCTTGACTCAGTGCTCAAGAATCTCGCTAGTAAAAAACGCAAAGGCAAAAAGCTCATCGTAGTTTTTGGCGCAGCGAGTCAGCGCGATATCGCCAAAAGACCCATGATGGGCAAGATCGCATCCCAGTACGCTGACCAGATCATCCTTACCTCCGAAGATCCCAGGTCCGAGGATCCGACTGCAATTGCCCAAGAAATTCTCCATGGTATCCCACGCAAAAGTCGGGGGAAAACCACCATCATTCCCGATCGCCAAAAAGCCATCACACATGCTCTTAGCATAGCCAAACAGGGGGACTGGGTGGTATCCTGTGGTAAGGGCCACGAAGAGTCCATGAACCTTGATGGGCGCGTCGAGACTCCTTGGTCAGAACATCAGGCATTTGCCAAAGCACTAAAGGACACAGCATGACAAAGCAAGATACAAAAACTAGCGCAATCGTTCTTGCTGCTGGCCGTGGCACAAGAATGAACTCTATAGATAAGAACAAAGTCACGGTCAAACTCAACGGCCAACCAATGGTACGACACACCATCGATCACCTCCGAGAAGCTAATATTGATCAGATTATTGTGGTTGTTGGATTCCAGGCTGACTCAGTGCGATCAGCACTCGGTGACTCAGTTGAGTACGTAGTGCAAAAAAATCAGCTTGGCACTGGCGACGCTGTCGCAACCGCGCTCCCAGCTCTTGTACCAGCAGTCACTACCGTCCTCGCAGTTTACGGTGACGACTCGTCATTCTACCCCCCTTCTCTATATCAAGAAATGATTGCCAAACAGCAAAGCACCCTAGCAGATGTCCTTGTGCTCACGATCAAAAAAAACGACCCAACAGGACTCGGGAGAATCATTCGTGATCAGAGCGGAAAAATATCAAAAATCGTCGAAGAAAAAAACGCCACGCCAGAAGAGCGAGAGACCAAAGAAATCAACACTGGCTTCTATTGTTTTGATCGTCAGTTTCTAGATGCACACATCACGAGTATCAAACCCAATCCAGTTACTGGCGAGCTCTACGCCACAGATCTAGTCGAGATCGCCCTCAGTGCAGGTAAAAAGGTCGAGACATACTTTCTCGACGACTCCTCAGTCTGGCACGGAGTCAACACACAAGAAGATTATGAAAAAGCTAGAATTAAATATCAAGAAGAGAGTCATGCCTAAGGCATTTTTTATTGGGATCAAAGGGGTGGGGATGACCGCGCTCGCCCTCGCCATGCAAGACGCAGGATGGGAAGTCTCGGGATCAGATGTCCAGGACTCATTTATCACTGACTCTATTCTCTCATCCCGCAACCTAGGGGTCCGTCCCCTAGGTCAAACACTCCCCACAAACCTCGATCTTATTGTCTACTCAGGAGCATACTCACCACCCAACTCAGATATTCGCACTCTCACCCTTGCCGAGGCTTTTGCCGAGCTGGTTGCTGATAAGCTAGTTATCGCGATCGGTGGCGTAGGTGGTAAGACCACTACTTCGGCCATGCTCTCAGTCCTGATGCGTACTGCAGGTCGAGATGTGGGCTACTACATCGGCACTGGCTCCGTAATCGGCCTTGACTCACCTGGGGCATACGGCACTGATCCGTACTACGTAGTCGAAGCTGACGAATACGCAATCAGTAAGATTGACTTGAGGCCCAAGTTCGCCCTCCTCACCCCAAAGATCCTTATCACCACCAACATCATTCATGACCATCCCGATATCTACGAGAACGAGGATGCGACTCTCGCCACTTTTACCGAGCTAATCCGCAAACTCACTCCAGGTAGTACCTGGATCTGCAACCCTAGTGACCCACTCACCGCTACCATTCTCAACCTACAGGGCCAGGCCCTCAAGGCTATCAAAGTCATACAATATGGATCAGATCATCCCTTGTTTACCAAGCTCAACCTCTCTGTTTTTGGAGATCACAACCGACTAGACGCCCTCGCCGCAGTTCTTGCCGCCATAGAAGCAGGGCTCGCACGTGAAGAAGCACTCACTGCAATCTCCAATTACAAAGGTGCCGAGCGCAGGCAAGAGAGAATAGGCGAGGTGAGTGGTCGCTTGCTCTACGACGACTACGGTCATCATCCCGAGGAGATCAGGCTCACTCTACAGGCGTTCAAAGAAGCATTCCCAGACCGTCGTCTGGTCCTCGTTTTTGAGTCACACACCTACTCACGCACTGAGGCTCTGCTCACTGAGTTTGCTAGTGCCCTCTCACTCGCTGACCTGGTCTTCGTGATGCCCATTTTTGAGTCCGCTCGTGAAAAGGGAATAGAGCACTCCGTCACACACTCTGAACTTGCTGGTCTGGTAGAGAAGCTAGGCACCCCATCCACTCCACTTGATTGGAAAACAGCTGCCTCAACAATCGCCAGTGAGAGCAAGGAGGGTGACCTCATCCTCACCATGGGCGCAGGTTTCGTCTATAAGTTACATCCTGAGATTTCTGCTATATTGCAAGCACTATGAATATTACGAAAAACGAACCACTCGCCGCTCACACCTACTTCAAGCTAGGTGGTCCTGCCGATCAGTTTGCTACTGCCAGCTCCACAGATGAGTTAATCGAGCTCGTGAGATACGCTCACAAAGAAGAGATCCCATGCATCGTTATCGGGGGAGGTAGTAATGTCCTGATCTCTGACTCTGGCTTTCGTGGGTTAGTAATCAAGAACAGGTCCAGCAAGATCCAGCTCAAAGGGTTCACAGGTCAAGCTACTAGGGGCAAGGTCAATCTCAAAGAAGTCATCGTCCAAGCTGACTCAGGAGTACCAGCCAATCAGCTTATCCGCCACACCTTGGACGAGGGACTTGCGGGGCTAGAGGATTTTCTCGGTCTCCCCGGCTCTGTTGGCGGTGCCATCTATAACAACTCACATCACCTGGGCAAACTCATCGGAGATCTGGTAGTCGAAGTCACCGCACTTAACTCAGCCGGAGAGGTAATAACTCTCCATCCACAAGACCTCAAATTCGCCTACGACTACTCAGTTTTCCATGAGACGCACGACACGATCCTCACCGCCTCATTCCAGCTCAAGCAGTCGGATAAGACCGCACTCTGGGAAATTGGCAACGCAGCAGTCAAGAGGCGCGCCACCACCCAGCCTCTGGGCAAACCTAGTTCAGGATGTATTTTTAAGAACATATCGATTGCCGACGCTATGAGACTCGGTACACCTAACCACACTTGTTCTGCAGGCTACTTAATTGACAAAGCAGGGCTCAAAGGGAGTCGTGTAGGAGGAGCAATAGTCTCTGACGTTCACGCCAACTTTATTATCAATGACGGCTCTGCAACTTCTGCTGACATTCTCAACTTGATTGGAGTTATTCAGGATCAGGTTAAAGAAAAATATGGCGTCGATCTCATAGAAGAAATTATCGTGATCGGAGGAAAAGCATGAGTAATCGCAAAAAAGTCGTTGTAATCGGAGGTGGCACTGGTACCTTCACGGTCCTCAAAGGACTTAGAGCACATAGCAATCTTGATATCACCGCAGTCGTCACGATGGCAGATGACGGGGGTAGTAACAGAGTTCTTCGCGATCAGTTTGGCCTCTTGCCAACCAGTGGCATCAGACAATGTATCGTCGCTCTCTCAGAGAAGGAAGGGCTTCTAAGAGAGCTTTTCTCATATCGCTACCACAAAGGCACAGGGATCTCAGGCATGACATTTGGCAACCTTTTTATGGCAGCACTCTCCGACATCACAGGTTCTCAAAAAGACTCAATCGAAGAAACCTGCAAGCTCCTGGGAGTCAGAGGTAATATTTATCCAGTCAGTTACGAGAACACCTCACTAGTAGCAACTTACGAAGATGGCACCGAAGTCCTAGGAGAACACGATATCGATATTGCCAGTGGCAAAACTGCCAAACAAAGAATCACCAATCTCAGAGCTATTCCCAAGATCTCAATCTCTGAGGAGGCAAAGAACGCTATCGGGCAAGCCGATTTAATAGTGCTAGGTCCAGGAGATCTCTACACCAACACCATCGCCAACCTCATCGTTACTGGTGTGAGAGAAGTTATTCAGAAGAGTCCGGCCAAGCTAGTTTTTGTCATGAATCTTATGTCTACCCTCGGAGAGACTTATAACTACAAAGCCTCTGACTATCTAGATGACCTCTCTCAGTATCTTGATCCAGATCGACCTAATCACATCCTTATCAACAGTGATACTACACTCCCAAATGATATTGCCAAAAAATATGCCTCCGAAGACTCCAGGTCTGTTCCAGATAATCTAGACGACACTTGGCATCAGGCAAATATTATTCGCACTCCTCTAATTTCTAGTATTACTCCAGAGATACAAAAAGGCGACACTGTCTCACGCTCCCTCGTCCGGCATGACTCCGATCTGCTGGCCTCCGCAATAGTTTCTCTGCTACAATCCACTTAATGGCAACATTCAAAGTCACAGGCGGCACCCCACTCAAAGGATCCATCCGTCTCGGTGGCGCCAAGAATGCGAGCTTCAAACTCATGATCGCAGCCGCACTCGGTGAGGGTGAGTCTCGCCTCCTCAACATGAGCAAGATCGGCGACGTCGACACTACATTCAAGACTCTTGACTCACTGGGTGCCAAAGTCAGTAGGCCAGGTGACAATACAGTCTATATCGCCAGTAACGGACTTAACGCGGATTCAATCCCTCAGTTCTCAGGTGAGAAGTCACGTGCCTCCACACTATTTGCTGGTATTCTTCTCAACAAAATGGGTCGCGCCGTCATCCCGCTCCCTGGAGGATGCGCTCTCGGTGCTCGCCCAATCGGTCGCCATCTCGAAGGACTAGAAGCACTCGGCGCCAAGATCATCCCCAACAAGATCGGTCTAGAAATGATCGCCCCCGACGGATTGCATGGTGCTACTTATACTTTCCCCAAAAAATCTCACACCGGCACAGAATCCCTTCTCCTTGCCGCAGTCCTAGCACGCGGTGAGACAGTGATCCATAACGCAGGCCTTGAGCCGGAGATCGATGATATGATCGCTTTCCTCAACAAAATGGGAGGTAAGATTGCTCGCATTCCAGATTCAGACTCAATCAAGATTACTGGAGTTACTAAGCTCCACGGGGCTACTCATAAGGTCATGCCCGATCGCAACGAAGCTATCTCATATGCCTGTATGGCAATCGCCACTAAGGGAGACATCATCGTCGAGAATGCCTGCCCAGACCATCTCACAGCCTTTACCTCTAAGTTAGATGAGGTCGGGGGTAAATATGAGATCGCAGATTATGGCATGAGATTTTGGTACGAGAAGACACTTCGCGCCGCTGATCTCATCACGACGCCAGAGCCCGGTTTTATGACTGACTGGCAGCCTCTCTGGACTACCATGATGACCCAAGCTGAGGGAGAGTCCAACATCATCGAAGCCGTCCACAACAACAGACTCATCTTCACAGAAGAGCTAAATAAGATGGGCGCCAACATCAAGCTCTACGATCCCGAGGTGGATAATCCAGAAGAAACCTACCAGTTCGAGTGGCCCGAGCCACTCCATAACTATCACGCTGCCCGCGTCATGGGTCCTACTCCGCTCAAAGGTGCTAGGCTCACGGTCCCAGATCTTCGAGGGGGTGCTACTCTTGTCATGGCAGCCATCATTGCTGACGGCGAGTCCATCATCGACGACGCGAAGGATGAGATCGACCGCGGCTACGCCGACTTTGACGACCGCCTCCGCAATCTTAGTGCCAATATAGAGAGAGTATGATCACAATCGAAACTCTTCGCGCTCCTCACATCTTTGGCTACGCCATCTTCGACCTCGTCGCAACATTCATTGGGATCTATCTTCTCGCTCCAGTTCTCACTAGAATATTTCTCAAGCTAGGCCTCAATATCCCTCGCTCCAGTTGGCTTATGTTCGCACTCCCTCTCGGGATCATCATCCATCTCCTAGTTGGCAATATTACCCCCATGACCCGAGATTTTCTGGATCTGAATGGTCATTTCATGCTCAAGATTCTCATCATCGCCCTCACTATTCTTGGCGTCCGAGGGATCAAGTAGGGTATACTAATCCCTATGCGACATCACACAATCTCATTCAAGAATGCATTCACGGGCATCTACACTGCCACCCGCACCCAGACCAATATCCGCATTCACCTTATCGCGACCATCACTGTCTTTCTTGCCAGCGTCTATTACCGAGTCTCCCTCACCGAGGGGCTGATCTTGATTCTCACGATCGCCTCAGTCTTTGTCGCCGAGATGTTTAACACCGCAATCGAGTTCCTCTCAGACGCAGTCACTCTGGAGCATAACGAGCTCATCGGTCACGCCAAAGACGTCTCAGCCGGTGCCGTCCTATTCTCTGCCATTCTCGCACTCTCCGTTGGATTACTAATATTTCTCCCCAAGATTATATGACCACACTCCTAGGATTTCTCCTTTTCTCCTTCACTATTAATGCAGCTCTCATCGTTCCCTTTATCGATCTCTTGTACAGATTCAGATTCCAACGCCCAGGGCGCAACTCCTCTGATTTTCTCGGTGGTATCAACAAGATGTTTAACAGACTTCACAAAGCAAAGGCTGGCACTCCAGTCGGTGGCGGGCTCCTGATTATTATCTCCACTACGGTTCTCTTTATGATCGTTATCTCTCTCCTTCGCCTCATCGGCGCTGATATGAGCTCAGTCTATCCATTTAATCTAGAGGTCAACATCATTGTCGCGACCTTCGTGCTTTTTGGACTCTTGGGACTATACGACGATGTGGTCAAGTTCTTTCCAGATAAAAAGAAAAGTGTCGGCATCTCTTGGCGCGCCAAGTTAGCGGGTCAGCTCATTCTAGGCCTAGGGATAGGTTGGTACATGTTCCAGATGATGGGTATTAGCATCATTAACATTCCTTTTTTTGGTGTCGCTGATTTGGGCTGGATCTTTGTTCCTTTTGCCGCGGTAGTGATCAGTCTCTTTAGTAATGCCGTTAACATCACCGACGGACTCGATGGCCTCGCTGGCGGGGTCCTCATGATCACGCTCTTCGCGCTCCTCATTCTCGGCTCCACCATCCTCGACATGCCAACCACTCTCTTTATTGCTCTCTGGCTCGGTGGGATCATGGCTTTTCTCTACTTCAACACCTATCCAGCCAGAATCTTTATGGGAGATGTTGGCGCTCTCTCATTTGGCGCCACCTTGGCCGTGATAGGACTCCTCTACGGCAAGATCATCGCCGTCGCCATCATTGGTGGGGTATTTATTCTAGAGTTTGCGACTTCTGCCATTCAGATGTTTGGCAAGCGCTATCTTGGTCGTCGCCTCCTCCCACTCTCTCCTTTCCACCTCTTTCTCCAGTCAGTTGGCTGGGAAGAGCCCAAGGTCGTGACTCGAGCCTGGCTCGCTGGCATAGTTCTTGCGATCTTTGGTCTCTGGTTAGCCTTTCTCTGATGCAACAACAACCGCTCATTGTTTTTGATTCTGGCATCGGGGGATTGTCAATTCTTCGCGCAATTATGGAGTCAGAGATTCGCTCTCCCATTCTCTATCTCGCAGATCAGGCTAATTTCCCCTACGGCAATAAGGATGAGTCTTGGATAGAATCTAGGCTTATTCAGGTTGCTAATTGGGCACGATCTCGTGAGCCTCTCGCAGTTATTATTGCCTGCAATACTGCCACAGTTAATGGTATAGAAAAGTTTCGCACACTCCTAGATTGCCCAGTAGTCGGAGTCGAGCCTATTATCAAGCCGCTTGCGCAGTTTGATCATCCTCTTCTTCTTGCTACCTCCGCCACTCTTGACGCTGATCGTACTCAGGATCTCCTCACCACTCATAATCCATCCATCTCCACTCTTTGTCCAAGCGGATTAGTCCAGGCAATAGAAGACATGGATCAGGAAACCGTCAAAAAAATCATTCACACTCTTGCCCCAGTGATTAAGGAGCACCACATCGACTCGATCGGTCTCTCCTGCACTCATTATCCGCTGGTCAAAGATCTATTTCGTAATCAATATCCAGATCTCACTCTCCTTGATCCTGCCAAAGCTGTTGTTAAGAGACTTCTCTCCCTCTTCCCCAGCCACAAAACTTTTGCCTCCCTCGAATTTCTCACTACCGGTAATCCACAAACTCTCCAAAATCAAGTAAAATACTACCTAAATATTGGAGTACAGACAAACAAGGTTAGTTTATGAGCTTTGCAGATGAGGTAAAAGGTAAAAAAGTTCTCGTTTTTGGCTTAGGTTTGCAGGGTGGTGGGGTAGGGGACGCGCTTTGGCTTATTAAGCACGGCGCAACAGTTAGAGTCACAGATCTCAAGTCAGAAGACGAGCTAGAGGACTCTCTGGCCAAGCTCCCCGACAACATCTCCCACTCACTAGGTCAGCATCTTGACGAGGATATTGAGTGGGCCGACATCATTATCAAAAACCCAGGGGTCCCCGACTCACAGCCTCAGATCACGCTCGCTAGAGAACTCGGCAAGCCAGTTTTTACCAGCATCGCCCTCGTCGTCAAAGAAGCTAGGGACAAAACCATCGGCATCACAGGTACTAGGGGTAAGTCCACTACCACCGAACTCACCTACTCCCTCCTCAACTCGCTCTTCCCCGGCGAGATTATCAAGGGTGGTAATATTCCTGGCACTTCTGGACTGCAGCTACTCGACCAGCTTGCAGATGTTAAGTATCTCGTACTCGAACTCTCCTCATTTCAGCTCACTAACTTCCATGATCACCAACTCTCCCCCCGTTATAGTATCCTCACCAACATCTATCCTGATCACCTCAATCGCTATGAGGATATGGAGGCCTACCAACACGACAAATCAGCAATCTACGCATACCAAAACTCCACAGATTTTCTTATCTATAACCAGACCAATCAGATCGCAGCCTCGATGGCTTCCTCCGCACCTGGCAAGCTCATTCCATTCGAGAGCTCCACTCTCCCCGACTTGACTCTCCAGCTCCCCGGTGAGCACAACAAGGAGAACGTTGCTGCAGTATATGAGCTCGCCAAGATTCTTGATCTAGATCTGGCCAGCTTCAAAGAAGTCGCAGAGGAATTCTCCTCAGTTCCGTTCAGGCTAGAACTCATTCGGGAACTAGATGGAGTCCGTTACTACAACGACACCACCTCCACGACCCCCACTGCCACCATCAAAGCTCTCTCCTCCTTCTCTTCCCCCACAGTTCTCATTCTTGGAGGTGACCAAAAACATCTCCCAACTGACGACCTGATTACTGCGCTCAAGGACTCCCTGAACCTCACGGACATAATTCTTCTTGGATCACACAATATTCCCGAGTTTACAAGCAAGCTTACCAATTCCTGTGGTGATCTTATTCGCTCTCAGGTCAACTCCATGGTTGAGGCAGTCAGTGACGCAACCTCAGCCGTCCAGGAAGGCGGTATCGTTCTTCTCTCGCCTGGTTTTGCATCCTTTGATCTTTTCGAGAACGAGTTTGACCGAGGGCGCCAGTTTAATCAGGCTGTTAAGTCTCTTAACTTAATATCTACATCATCACTGGATCACTGAATCCACGGGAATACTGAGAAACTGAATATATGAAAAAGATCTCCCTCTCCCTTTTTTCTCGAGTTTTTCTCACCACTATTGCATTACTGATATTCGGCCTCGTCATGATCTACTCTGCCTCCGTCTCTGAGGCACTGCGCGATTTTGGTAGTAAGTGGCACTTTGTTCTTCTTCAGCTCAAATGGGCCAGCATAGGCACTATGCTCATGCTTATCGCTAGCAGAATCCCGATGCGGACCTGGCAACGTCTTGCCCCAGTCCTTCTCTTGGGTGGTCTTGTTCTCCTTCTTTTGGTTGCGATCCCTGGGATCGGTACCCGTGTTCAGGGTGCCAGGCGTTGGCTCATTCTCCCGGGCTTTAGTTTCCAACCTGCCGAACTTATGAAGCTGATCCAGGTAATCTACCTCGCTTCTTGGCTCAAAGATAGACGAGTCTCACTCGGTCACTTCCTGGCTTACATCGGTGTTGTGGGGGGACTCATCATGCTCGAGCCAGATATGGGTACTACTCTCGTGATCACCACTCTCTCAGTCGCAATCTATTTTCTTGCCGGATACGAACTCTCCAACTTGCTCATCATTGGTGCTTCTGGCCTCGTCGCCGCGCTTATCGCAATCCTGGCCGCTCCGTACAGATTAGCCAGGGTCACCACCTTTCTTGATCCTAGCAAGGATCCTCTTGGCACCTCCTATCATATTCGGCAGGTAATTCTCGCACTTGGTTCTGGCGGGATAGTTGGTCTCGGGATTGGTCAGTCCAAGCAAAAATACGAGTATCTCCCCGAATCCACCACCGACTCAATCTTTGCCGTAGTTGGTGAGGAGCTCGGCTTTATTGGCGCCATCATCCTGATTCTAGTTTTTGCATATCTTGTTTACCTGATCTTTCGCGTTGCCTCGCGAGCTCGTAGTCCTTTCTCCTCACTTCTTGCAGCAGGAGTAGGTTCGTGGTTTGCTCTCCAGGTAGTGCTCAACTTGGCCGCCATGGTCGCACTCACCCCGCTCACCGGAATCCCCCTTCCTTTGGTATCATATGGAGGATCAGCTCTCGTGACCATGCTTATTGGCATTGGACTCGTACTCGGAGTTGCTCGGGAGGAAAGGCTATGAAAAGATTCCACATCGTGATCACGGGTGGTCACCACAACTCAGCACTCGTCGTCGCTCAGGAGCTAGTTAAGTTGGGCCACAAGGTTACCTGGATAGGGCACAGGCAAGCTGCCTCAGGTGACACCCATGACTCTGCTGAGTACGTCGAGGTTACTGCCGCGAATTTACCTTTTTATAATCTTCGTGCCGGCAAACTCAACCTGCACTCTGGACTAGCTGGCCTGATCAAGTTCCCTCTTGGGCTTATTCAATCCTCTCAGCTTCTTAGTAATCTCAATCCAGATGCAGTCCTTAGTTTTGGGGGATATCTTGGTCTCACCGTCGCACTCACTGCCCGAGCTCGGAGTATTCCAGTCTTTTTGCACGAACAGACCGTCATCGCCGGCAAAGCCAACAAGCTAACTGCCAACTTCGCTCGTCGAATTTACTTAACCTGGGAGTCATCTCGCAAGTTCTTCTCCGCGCAGGATGTCCAAGTTGTCGGACTCCCACTTCGCGCCTCGATCCTCAATCCCCAAAAAACCAAGTTATTCAAAAACTCCCTTCCCACCATTCTGGTCTTGGGTGGCAAGCAAGGTTCCCACATCATTAATAAACTGGTCTTGCGCAATCTAGAATCGCTTCTTGCCAAATACAACATCATTCATCAGCTTGGCACCTCTAGCGTTACTGGTGACTATCAGATGGCATTGAGTAAAAAAGACTCACTCCCAGAGGAGATTGCCGCGCGCTATCAGCCAGAAGGATACATCGGTGAGAGTGAGATCGGCTCACTTCTTGCTAGTTGCGATCTCTACATGGGTAGGTCCGGGGCACACATTACCTACGAGCTTGGTATGCTTAGGGTAAGGTCTGTCCTTATTCCTTTCCGACATACTCATGGTAATGAGCAGGTCAAAAACGCCAAGTATCTCGCACAGTCGGGCCTTGCGACCATTCTCCCGCAGAGCAAACTCACACTCAGCAGCGTAGTAGAGGCAATTACCAAATCTCTTAGCGATCCCTCACCAGACCCTCTTCCATTACCACATGATGCCACCACACTCCTAGTCGAGGATCTGCTCAATGCGCTCACGCTCTAAATATCTTGTTATTACCACAGACTATCTTATTCCCTTCTTAATTATAGTGTTGCCGCTACTTGGATATCTCTTGGCCTATCACACCTCAATTTTTGCAATCAAAAACATCTCCTGCACTCTCGACTACGAGCCTTGCCAGATCCAGAACCTGGTTGCTGAGCTTGATCGCTCATTAGGGGATAACCTCGTCGCTCTCAATCCTGACTCGATCAAATCAAGATTGTTGTCAGGTGAGTACACTATCCGCTCAGTCGAGGTTAGCCGTCAGCTACCCAGTACTCTCCAGGTTGATCTCCTCTCGACTTATCCAGTCATTGCCCTCCAGTTAACTGACAATCCCGGACAGTGGATCGCCATTGACTCGCAGATGCGCGTGATTAACGTCCTTGACCATGACCCCAACGTCCCCACCCTCACCCTCAACTCAACTCCACCATTTCTCCTGGGAGAGAGGGTAAGTGACTCAGATGTCATCAAAGCGCTCGAGATCGCCCTCGAGATCTCCTCCGACCTCTCTTCTGTAGAGAAGATCCATCTTAACCAGGATTCCACACTCACCCTCTCTCTTAATAACGGGATCACCGCCCTCATGACCACCTCTCGTGACCAATCAGACCAGATTCGCACTCTCCAATCAATTCTCATTGATAAGGATATTATCAAAGATCACAAGGTAGTTGACGTACGTTTTACCAGTCCTGTGTTAAAGTCATATTAATAATATAAAATAGCCTAAATGCGCAGAAGTGCCCAGATTCACAAAACGGCTGAATAAGCAGTCTGTGTGAAATATGGTACGAAGGCGTGCTAAAATAATCCTAAATGAAAAAACCACTTCAAATCTCCGCCATCGATATCGGTTCTAGTAAGATTACTACAGTGATTGCCACGGTTGGAGAAGAAGATGGAGTTATTCGCGTAGTGGGTGTAGCCTCGATCAAGAGCAAGGGTATTCGCAAGAGCCAGGTAGTAGATATAGAAGACGCCATCGACGCCACCACAGAGTCAGTCGAGTCAGCCGAGCGCATGGCAGGTCTCTCGATCCGCGGGGCCACAGTCAGTATCTCCGGTATTCACATTAGCTCCGAAAACAGTAAGGGATTAGTCGCAGTCGGTAATCCTGATGCCGAGATTACTAGTGATGATGTCTACCGCGTCATCGAAGCCGCCAAGGCCATCCCTCTCCCCACCGCCCGTGAGATTCTCCACGTAATTCCTCGTTACTTCCTAGTTGACAACCAGGATGGGATCAAAGACCCAGTTGGTATGAGCGGAGTCAGACTCGAGTGTGAGGCTCACCTAGTCACTGGCTCTTCAGTTAACATCAAGAACCTCAACAAAGTCACCTCCGAGATCGGCGTCGACACAGAGGGCATGACTTTTGTCGGCCTCGCCTCAGCAGAAGGCACGCTCACTGATACAGAGAAGGAGCTTGGTGTAGTCCTGATTGACATTGGCGGAGGCACCACCAGCATCTGCGTCTATGTCGAGGGCGCGCTCACCCATACCTCAGTTGTCCCAGTTGGTGCCAAAAACATCACGAATGACATCGCAATCGGTCTCAGAGTATCACTCGACACTGCCGAGGCCATCAAAAGAAACCTCGCCCCGGACCAGAAAATCAACAAAGTCCTGGACCCCAAAAACCCCAAGAGTAAACGTGCCAACGACGAGATTGACCTCCAAAAACTCGGTATCTCAAATGGACCCAAAAAAATCTCCCGCAAAGCAGTCTCAGAGGGTATCGTCAGACCCAGGCTCAACGAGATTTTTGAGCTAGTTAAGTCTGATCTTCACAAATCTGGTGTGATCGGCAAGACTCCAGCCGGCTTGGTCCTCACTGGTGGCGGCGCACTTACCTACCGCGCCCCTGACGCAGCCCGCAAAATCCTCGGTCTCCAAAGCAGAATTGGTATCCCCACAGGCCTTTCAGGCCTCACCGATGAGCTCAACTCCAGCGAGTACACCTCTGTCTCAGGCCTCCTCAAACTCGCCGTCAAATCAGAAAACAGAGGATCTTCTACTTCTAGCATGAGACTTCCCAAGCTCATGAATAACCCCTTTAAGGGTGGTGGCAAGAAGTTCGCGAACTTCATCAAATCATTTTTGCCGTAATTTGTGTATACTATTAATATTCCTGCCCTGGTAATTAATTATATTTGAATCTCACACCGAGATTCTCAAATAAATAGGATCAACTATATGGGATTAGTCAAGCCAGACCTCAACGCAGTCGCCAAGATCAAAGTCATGGGAGTAGGTGGAGGAGGGAACAACGCAGTCTCTTCTATGGTTACTACCGGCAAGATCAAGGGTGTCGAGTTCGTTGCCGTCAACACAGACGCTCAAGCGCTCCTAGCTAACCCCGCCACAGTCAAGCTCCAGATCGGTGAGAACCTCACAAAAGGCCTTGGATCTGGCGCTGATCCAGAGATCGGTCGTCAAGCTGCCGAAGAGAGTAGGGAGCAGATCAAAGAAATGCTCGTCGACACTGACATGGTTTTTGTCACCGCTGGTATGGGTGGAGGAACAGGCACAGGAGCTGCCGCAATCATCGCCGAAGTCGCCAAAGAATCAGGTGCCCTCACAGTCGCCGTAGTCACTAAGCCTTTTGCTTTTGAAGGAATCAGGCGTATGACAGTAGCCGAAGAAGGGATCGAAGAACTGCGCGACAAAGTCGACACTCTCATCATCATCCCCAACCAAAAATTGCTCGATGTAGTTGACAAAAAAATGACTCTCCAAGAAGCCTTCCGTGTTGCCGACTCAGTCCTAGGTCAGGGAGTACAGGGCATTTCTGACTTGATCACAGTTCCAGGACTCATTAACGTTGACTTTGCTGATGTTCGCGCCATCATGACCGAGGCTGGCACGGCTCTAATGGGAGTCGGAATGGGCACAGGCGAGAACAGAGCTCAGATGGCCGCCAGAACCGCTATTTCCTCACCACTTCTTGAGGTCAAGATCGACGGGGCGCGCGGCATTCTCTTTAACATCACAGGTGGCACAGATCTAACTATGTCAGAGGTCTCACAAGCTTCCGAGATGATCTCTTCTCACGCTGATCCCGACGCCAACATCATCTTTGGTGCCACGATCGATGAGAGTATCGGAGACCAGCTCAAGATCTCAGTGATTGCGACTGGATTTGATAGTTCTCTCAGGGCTGGGTTCAAGGTTTTTAGTCCCACTCCCACTCCCTCAGTTTCCTACGACGATCCTACCGATGATTCTGATGACTCGCAGGATGACTCGCCCACTCCGCCTCCCACCAACGATCAGGCTCCTCCCCACATCACCAAGGACTCTGACGATCCCTTTGACATCCCCGCCTTCCTGCGCCAGCACTCATAAGCAGTCCAATCAGGAAAGCATTGTCGTTAGTACGCCCAGTAATTCACCTACTTGATGATCTAGATGTCTTCTTGTCAATATCATCTCATTCTGCACATCACAGTTAACACCTCTTGACATAATTCCAGCAGAATCAGGCCATAGTATCCCCTGACTTAACTCATTCTCCTCGGACCTGCGCCTTCCTTCAGTTTTGAGAATTTTCTCTCCTTTTTTAATATCTATTGCAGATCTGGCAACTTCCACCAATTCATTTTCGCAATCAAATAAATCAGAACAGAGATAGTTGGTGCGAGGATGTTGTTGTGAATAATAATATAAAAATCCCCCTGCAATACTACCCGGATTATAACCAGTCACGATACAAGTAAGGGCAAGTTGGAGTAAGTGCATATCATTATATCTAGGCTTTATCTCAACTATTGCCTCACGATTATTTATTGTCACATCAGGTATTGCAGTGATTTGTATTTTTCCTATTCTTCTCCCTCTTCTCCTACCTTTCCTGACTTCAGTAATACAATTCTTAGAAAATGTCTCAGAAGAAAATCCCTCAAAAACCAAGTTTGGTTGTCTAATGATCTCATTTGTTATTTCATTATGCTTCTTAATTCCTCTTCTTGATCCTGGTTTGCGAGATGGAACTTCTCCTCTCACAATTCGAACAATATCAGAAGCAGATATAACTTCCCCAAAAATGGCCATTATCTATCCTAATTTGTCTGGGCATTATAATAAGTATCTCACAACTCAATTACTATTTCATTCTTATCCAACTCTTGTATACTAACGGTATATGACCGACCTACCTCCCATGGATCAAGTAGATACTCCTGTAGAGTCTGATCCATCCATCCCTCCTGTAATCACACCTCCACCTCCCCCAGAGATTCCTGCTCCCACTGCCAACGCAGGCAGCAAGCCTCTCCTCACTCCCATGCTCAAAAAGATTCTCATCATTGCCATTACCATAATAGTTTCTCTCTTAGTCATTGGCACGATCTATCGTTTCGTCACTAGTCGCAGCTCTTCCCCTAAGCCGTCCGCCACCCCAGTAGCACAGAGCTCTCCCGAACCCACCCAAATAAGTGAGATGCTTGATCTCCGGCTCAACAGACTCGCAATTCCCTATCCCGCTGACTGGCTAGTGCTCTTTTCTCCCATCCTGGACGCCAAAAATCCAGAGACCACTCCGCTATATTTCGTACGCAACCAGACTGAGTATCTAGAGCACGCACTCTGTGCAAGCACCGGCTCATGCACATCTACTCCACTCACTGTTCGCTTTTCCGCTGATACCCAGATCTGGACTGGCTACTCACTCGGAGACTACATTCGCACCACAGATCCTGACTATCCGCTGGACTCACTCTCAGAGATTAAGATGGGTCCATACGTGGGTCTCGCGGGATTCACAGACTACCAAGAGCTAACCTATCAGGCCCTCATTCCCACGAGTGACACCACCTTCCAGAAGCTATATGTCGTTGCCACCGAGGATTCGCGCCAGATGCTCACAAGCCTTGTTAGCTCCCTAGAGACTCTCTCCGTAATCACCCCCAGCACAATCAGGCAGCCTCGCGAACTCTCCGTAAAAAACACCTTCACGCTCAAGCTCACCGCGAGGATCTCCACCACTGACTATAACGTTCTCAGCTTGGTCATGGAGAATTTGTTCCCTCCGCTTGACGCAAGCTCCTCCGCCTCCTTCATTCTCTATACAGAGAGCTCGACTCCTCCTGCCAATTATCTCGACTACACGTATTACCTCCTCACAGATTCTGGAGATCTCAAGCCAGGTGACTACTCCACTTCACAGATCACCGCAATCGTGACTGAGACGCCTATTGCTGATTTTGCACCTTACCTAGAGGATCCCAAGTTTTGTCGGGAGAATACAGACTGTGTCTACCGCTCCGACTTCTGCTCATTTGACTCGTACAACAGATACCACCTCTTCCGTACTCCCTGGGGATGTGGGGCGATCGATTATGTGGGTATGGGGGATAGCGTGACCCTCTCAGACTCCCTTGACTGCGATGACGGTCTAGACATCACCTACGAGTCCTTGGAGTGCGTCGAGACTCAGTGTGTCGTTAATAATCCGGTCCCAGTCTGCATTGAAGAAACTAACTAAATTATCCCAAAAATTGAATCGGCTGAGATACATAGGTAACACTTTTGAGGTACCATATGGGCCTCGAAAGGAGGCCTATGAGGTATCAGATAAAAATAGGTGAGAAGAATTGGGTAGAGAGAGTGAGGTCGCAAGCTCAGTGGCTAGATCTTTCTTCTAAGGCGCGCCAGCGCCTTGAATGGATCATTTTCTACTACACAGTGGGAGACAAGAACGTCACTCGTACTGCCAAGTATTACGGAATCTCCAGAAAGTGTCTGCATGCCTGGTTAAAGAGATTTGACTCACTTAACATCACCTCTCTTGAGGAGAAGTCTCGAAGACCTCACAAGCTAAGAGAGTGGGAGGTGACCAAAGAACAAGAGGATCGAATCAAGAAGTTAAGAGAGAAACACATTAAGTGGGGAAAGATGAAACTTAAGATTATCTATCAAAGAGAATATGAAGAGGAGATCTCCACCTGGAAGATAGAGAGAGTTGTCAGGAAGCACAACCTCTATCCTGACCCCGTGGAGTACAAGAAGCAAGTCAAAAAGAGAAAGAACAGGAGGAAAAGACCCAAGATCCACAAGATGGATACCAGTCAGTATGAGCCAGGCAAGCTATGGCATACAGATACAATCGTGAAGTATTGGTATGGGCAGAAACGCTACATCATCACAGCTATAGAAGACAAGACCAAGTTAGCATATGCCAGGGTGTATAAGAATCACTCCTCACGAAGTGCTGCTGACTTTCTCAAGCGCCTAGTCTACCTATCAGCTGGCGACATCTCGGTGATCCACTCAGATAATGGGAGTGAGTTTGCTGGTGAGTTTGAAAAGGCAGTTCACGATCTTCATCTTTTCCAGGTGTATTCCAGAGTCAGAACTCCCAATGACAATCCCAGTGTCGAGAGGTTTAACCGTACTATTCAAGAAGAATGGCTTCAGTTATCTGAAGTGGGACTAGATGTCATAGAAGAGGCTAACAACGACCTCACAGACTGGCTCGTGGAGTACAACTCAGTTCGTCCACATGAAACGCTGGACTACTTAACTCCAATACAGTATGCTCACACTAATTATT
>Ga0233437_1002514_pt1 | contig 27356 bp, 21 predicted proteins | sample SI_122_August201_FD_182714 | JGI IMG/M metagenome (GOLD analysis project Ga0233437, IMG submission 182714) | Seawater microbial communities from Saanich Inlet, British Columbia, Canada - SI_122_August2016_200_MG | ecosystem: Environmental > Aquatic > Marine > Inlet | place: Canada: British... | reverse complement strand
TCTGTTTCCTTCCAACTTCGCCAAAAGTCATCCGGAAATAGAACCTGTAAAATCATAACCATAAATTTTAGTTGGTGTACCAGACCGTTTGCTTACACAACATCGACATCGCACAAAATGCTTGGACGCGGAAGAAAAAGCCGACAGCTTGATATGTTCAATGTGCCTATGAATAAGTTCATTGACATGGGACATGAATTAATAGTTGTAGGAAACCGAATAGATTGGAATTCTCTTGAGAATCATTTCAGAGCTTACTATTCAGAAAGAGGCCGGCCATCTGTACCGGTAAGAAAGATTGTTGGTTTATTATTATTAAAAAGTCGATTTAATCTTGGCGATGAGAAGGCACTTGAGATATGGCTTGAAAATCCATATTGGCAATATTTTTGCGGAGAAGTACATTTTCAGATGAGCAAGCCATTTGCCAGCGGGGAATTCCATCGTTTCAAGAAAAGAGTAGGAGAGGAAGGTATGGAACGCATTCGCTTCATTGCAGTAGACCAATTTGGAATTAGTGAAGATCCCACCTATAGAAGCTACGATGATAGAAAAAAGAAATCTTTCTGGGAGAAGTTCTGGGGAAATAATTAAAATCTGAACTTTATTTTTAGCGTCCTTATTATCCTTATAACTTCCGTAATATTTTTTGCCCGTTAAATTCCCTTAAGGCATTAATCATAGCCACAATATTTTCTGCAGGAGTATGCCCTTGAATATTATGTACAGTATTAAACACAAATCCTCCATCTCTTGAAAAAATCTCGCAATTCTTTAACACCTCTTTCCTAACATCTTCAGTATTACCAAAAGGTAAGGTTTGCTGGGTATCAATTCCTCCTCCCCAGAAAACAATATCGTTTCCATATTCCTTTTTCAGAATAGCCGGATTCATTCCACTTGCTGAGATTTGTACAGGATTAAGAATGTCAAATCCTGAATCAATAAAGTGGGGAATGAAATCTGCTACTGCTCCACACGAATGTTTGAATGTTTTCCAACTTGTGTTTTGATGAATCCAGTTATTAATTTTCTTATAGTAAGGATGATACAAAGAGTCATAAACTTCTGATGAACAAAATGTACTGGTCTGAGTGCCAAAATCTGTCCCACAAATAAAAACCACATCTATCAGATTACCAACCACCTGGTAGATTTTTTGTAAGTTTTGCAATGCTACATCAGTTTGCTTTTCAAATACCTCATGTATATAATCCTGTCGGATGAGCGTTGACATATACCACTCAGTAACATCTCTTATGCCTTTTGGTTTTGGCAAGAAGGGAGCAGGTACCAGAGCTATGTCACCCATTGCTGTTCCGCCAAATGATGCAAGTAAACCCCGGTCAGAGTTTTTATATTGTTTTGCGAGATTTCTCCAATAATCCAGTTCAATATCTTCAATAAGTCCGAACTCTTCAAGGTTATCTTCAGGTTTGAGCTGATCTTCAATTATTTCTGGTTGACGAATAATTGTGTCGAAGAAATATCCCATTTTTGGCATTTTACCACTGGGGTTCACACTGGTGTCTCCTTCAGGATATATCAAAGTGTTTCCCTGTTCATCTTTAATAGTCTTGAAATGTTCTGAAACCATTACCTCAAGACCAATATCCATTGTCCACTTTTTCCAGTTCTCATTAGGGAAACCAAACATAGTTTTTCTACCTGGTAAGGCCTGAATGTCGACATCGAGTTCTGTCATAAGATCATCTTCCATCCAGCCAAGCATCTGATATGGTTCAAAGGCTTTAACCGTTTTTTTTGAAAGACCCAGAAAGTTGCGGATATCATCAATTGCCTTAGCATGAATGCCTGATGTTCCGGAGCCTCCCATATCAAAGGGAATTCTATCGGGTTGCTCATGATTCAGGGTTTTATGTAATCTTTCTTTCGAGGTCATGGAGTTTGGATTAAAATTCTTGTAATTGATTAATCAAAGAAACTGTATGTGTAGCTGTTACAGCAGCTGTTTCAGTTCTCAGGCGAGAGTTTCCAAGGCTCACGGCTTGGAAACCATTTTTATGAGAATCCTCAACTTCTGTTTGGGTGAAATCACCTTCTGGTCCGATTAATATAACAGTTGCTTTGCCTGGAAGGTATGAATTTGCCAGTAAGGGTTTTGTCCCCTCGTAGCAGTGGGCAATAAATTTTTGTTCTTCTGTATTATTCTTAATGAAGTGATCAAATGGGCAAGCATCATTCAGTATTGGTTGATAGGCTTTCAGTGATTGCTTCATCGCAGCTGTGATAACCCTTTTAAGTCTTTCAGGTTTAATTACTTTACGCTCAGAATTCTTTGAAAAAACTGGACTAATAACATCGATTCCAATTTCTGTTGCTTTTTCCAAAAACCATTCAAAACGATCAATCTGTTTTGTAGGTGCAACTGCCAGATGTACGTAATAGGGTCTTTGGCCAAAATTAGTCTTAATCTTATTGATACGAATCAGGCATCTTTTTGGATGTGGATCTTCAATAACACCTTCGTAGTAAGTGCCTGAGCCATCGACAGCATGTATGGCTTCACCAGATTGATATCGCAAAACCTGGATAGCATGTTTAGAATCCTGTTCGGTAAGGACGCAATATGATTTATCCAGTGGAAGTGCTACAAACAGGTTCATTATTTCTTGTAACTGTCTGGATTCACAGCTTTAGGTGACCAATTTTGAAAAAATCGCATTACATTATTGCGATTATATCCTTTCCCTTCTTCCAACAATCCTGAATCCTGAGTATGAAGGCGCTTGCCTGTCTCATCAAGGATGACAAAAACAGGGAAACCAAATCTCTGAGGAAACTCCAATAAAGAAAGTGCTTCCTCATTACGATTGTCAGGAGACCAGTTCAGATGAATGACCTTGTAATTATCATTTATATACTTTTCAAGTTCAGCATCATCTTTAATATACTGATGAAATAGTATGCACCAGCCGCACCAATTGCCACCAACCTGTACTAAAACATGTTTATTCTCAGTTGCAGCATTTTTAATTGCTATCTGTATTTGTTCTAGACCATTGAGCTCAGGATCATATATCTCAGGCTTTTCCTGGGCAAACACACTAGTGGCAATCGCCATGATCAGGCAAATAAAAAATATCTTTTTCATAAGATTACTTAATTTGCATGCAAAATACATAAAATATGTCTCCAATTATGTATTTTTAACTTTACAAACCAGCAAACAATCTGAAATGAGACAGTTAATATCCATTATTGCTCTATTGGCATTTACTACTATCAATGTGCAATCTCAAACCTACAATTCTCCGGAATGCATACGTTGGGATCCTGTTAATGAAAAATATCTGGTTTCAAATGTGGCCGGTAATTCAGATGGATATATTCTACATGTTGATCCTGAGAATGATGAGAAAACCGTTTTTGCTACCGATGGATTAAGAGGTCCCAAGGGAATGACAATTTATGATGGTGTTGTCTATGTTTCAGATATAAATCAAGTTGAGGGTTATCAATTATCTGATGGCGCTCAGGTTTTTCACATTGATGTAAGTGGCTCTGCCTGGCTGAATGGAATAACAGCTGATAAAGATGGTAACCTTTATGTTGGGGATACTGATGTTAGTAAGATTTACAAAATAGTCCCCTCTGCTGGAACAGTTACTACATTCGTTTCATCTGGAATTACTGGAGTAAATGGAGTTTATTATGACGAAGCCAACAATCGTCTGATTGCATGTTTCTGGAGATCAAATGCTCCACTTTCAGCCATTGACCTGGAAACAGCTGAGGTCACAAATCTTATTGAAACTCCATATTCTAATCTGGATGGAATAGCAAGAGATAATTGCGGTAACTACTATTTCTCCTCATGGGGGACAAATAAAGTTTACCGAACCAATACTGATTTTACTGAAGAACCAGTTGTTGTTGAACAGGATTTATCCGGACCAGCTGATATCTTTTTTAATACTCTCACTCAAGAATTATGTGTTCCTAATTTTAGTGCTAATACCTTCAAGAGGTCTCCTGTTTTTCTACCCTGCATGCAAGCACAATTGCTCAGTCCTGAAGACGGGTCAAACGATCAGCCTAGTCGTAATTTGGTTTTCTCATGGATAGCTGTCAAGCATGTGAAATCCTATAAATTAGAGATCTCATTAACACCGGTTTTCACTGAAATTGTTCTGGCTCTGGCATCGGGAAGTCCTGAATTAATTGTTGAGAACCTGGATGTAAATTCCACCTATTATTGGCGTGTTTCAGCTTCAGATGGTGGAGTGTTCTCAGAGAATAGTGACACTTTTACCTTTACCACAGAAGAAAGTAGCGGAGTTAATCTTCAGGAAAGAAATGAAAGCATCAGGGTTTTTCCAAATCCGGCAAGTGATAAGATTGGTTTAGTGTGGGATGACTTGAGTATAAATGTTCGGCAGATACAAGTATTAAATTTAATGGGACAGGTTGTTTGGCAGATTGATATGCCGATCAACAATAAAGGTTTCCAATACATTGATGTAAATAAGTGGCCGCGAGGTTTGTATGTTATAAAATGCGTCGAAACTGAGGACCAGATGATTATCCGTAGAGTAATTATTCATTAAACTGATTTAGGAAATTCCTCACCAACCTGTACTGTCCAGTATAATATTGGTAAGGTATTGATGTTATTTCACTAGTAGTCTTACGTTTTGATTCTTTGGTGTCACGAACCAGATCGTTGAATTTCTCGTATTCAGGACCGGCCACTACCTGCAATAATCCACGACTATAAGTTAGAAAAAAGTATGATTGAGGATCTGTCTCAATGTAAATGGTGAATGTGTCACCCCCTCTTCGGTGAACTAACTCAACCTTACCTGTAAAGAGTTTATTAACTGCTTTACCCATTATATTGCTTATCCCAATTTTACCATTAGACACATATGATCCCCTTTCTGAATTCCAGCTGAGATCAAGTTTAGTAAATAGAATTGAATGTTTTAATTCTGATGGTAATTTCCTAAAGCCACCCATTAAACCTAACTGGTTCAGTACCTGTTCTCCCACTTCAGCGCCCAAATAATATAGAAGTGATCTGCGCAATTTACTATCAGCATAATTAATTGCACTTGCCTGTGTGAAATTATTAAGCGATTCAGCCATCAGATCCATGGCACGATCATTCATATGAAAATCAAATCCCAGAATTGCATTGATCTGCAAGCTGTCAGTCGTAAGATCATGTTTGATATGACCAGCTGAGCTAATATTTACCTGACCGAATTCCATGCCAAGATTCAGGGGACCCTCTCCACTAACCTGACAGATATCCCTGTTCAGTTTTATTTCAGGTAAAAGCATCTCGGGTGATTCAAGTTTGTCTGACCGGGCAATTCTGTATTCCCCTCTATTGTAATCAAAAATGATAAATCCATCAGACTCTAAAACCGGCTGATCACTGTAACGAGTGTGCGGGCCAAGAAAACTTGAGTACAAATCAACAGGTTGGTTACTTAACAGAAATCCAGAATGGATAATCTCGTTGTTGTCATCTGTTAAGCCATTTTCAATTGGTATTATCACCCGGTTAGGATCTATTTCCTTATTTAGTTTAATCCATTTCTTTGTAGATGCTGTACATGGATGAGTTAATTGAAAATTCCCATTAAACAATAGCAATTCATTGTTCATTCTGAATTCTACCTTACCCTTAAATGCAAACTCCGGACTCAGAAAGAAAGCATCATAAACAGCCAGTTGACCTGAACCCACAGATATTCCATTTCTTACTGACACCTCCTCTATTGGAATTAAAAACTCTCTTCCGGCCATGTCACTATATAAATACTCACCTTTTGCTTTGTAGTTATTTTTCCCAGTGATATTGACAAGAGCATTTACAATACTGTGATCCAATTTAGGATTTGCACCAATTATTCGGCAGCCCGGCATTGAGTCGATATGAGCCTTTGTTCGGATGGTTGCTTTGCGCAAACCAGGAAAAATCACGGCATCTGCCACTTCAATGGACTCAACACCTTCTATTTGTATAGAATAATCTACACGACTAAAAGTGCTTGACTGACCATGAATTTTTAAGCCGTTCTGATTATTATTCAGTGAAATATAATCGGCATCAGACAGATGGACAATCGGATCCCCAATCTTCCATGATAAGCTGGTTTGTAATGATTTAAACTGATTCTCAGGAAAACTAATACTGGATCCGCTTTCTTCGGGACTGAGCTCAATAGTTTTGTTATTAAAATCTACACGAATCCGGGTTTTATCACTTACCAGATCATCTTTCTTTTCTTTATTGTTCGGATCTTCCTGCTGATACTGACTGTGTATTTTCAGGCTGGCCATATCCGCTGTTAAGCTATTCTGATAGAAGCTAAAGTGATCTGATACTATAGTGTATTCCTCCATAGACAAGCTCCCCTTTCCCTGAATTCCTTCAGGCTCAATAGTCATCTTGCCATCGAATTCAACATCTCCATAAACACTTAGCAGACTGTCTTTTGGTGTGGCATTCATCCGATTTTCAAAAGGTTCCCATGCAATGTCAATATCACTACCTTTAGTATCGGGATTGCCCAGTTCGTCAACATCACCAGTAACGCTGATACCTCTGGCTGTTGTTCGTAATTCATCCGGCAGGAAAAGGAAAGCATCAGAAACCAGAGTTGCTTCTAAATATTCAAGCACTCCGTCCCCGATTAAACCCTTATTACTCATCTCAATCTCATTATAGAATCGCCCTTTGTCTCCATAAACCGCATATCCGCTATCCGGGGTAAAAAGTGTTGAGAAACCAAGAGAATTATCGTCACGATACTCCAGGTTAAGGTTAATTTTGGGAAAAATTCCAGCTGTTCTGAACTGACCCGGAAAGGACAAGCTATCCTTCAGGTAAACAGAGTTAAGACCTCTGATTACTAAGTTATTTGTACTGAAATAGAAACTATCACGCTCATAAGCACCATGTTGCACAAAGGATTGGTCATAATATATAAATGCAGAAGTATCGGCGATGAACATAGGAAACTCAGGATAATCATCCTGTTTCATTCCTGATTTATTCCTTGGTGCATCGATATAAAGTGAACCTCTTGTATTTTCAATAATTGAAGAAATATCGGTGATATATGTATCGGAGTAATCATCATTTCGAGGGATATGAACTTTGAGCTTAATTTGATCAATATGATTCATATAAATTCTGAAAGGTGCATATTCTAGTCTAAAGTCCTGACCTGTAAAGCTTAGTAATCCTGCTTGAACAAATCCATCAAATTTGATCGTCCGGTTTTTATAAACTGATATCTGGTTTCCGCTTGGATATGCTCTTACTGAGCGTGCGGTACTAAGATCTATATATTTTACTCCATTAATTTTCAGCCTGCCGGATGGGATATAGAGATAGCCGTTAGGGGTAGGAGGGGGAATATCAGACTGGAAGCGTATAATGTCATAATCTTGCAGTTCAGCGTGTTTATCAAGAAAATCGTATGTTCTTTGATTAACCTCAATCATACCTGTCTGAGAATCAAAGCGAACAAAACCCAGGAAAGAAACATTGAGCAGCATTTCTTCAACCAGGTGGTGGGGACGATTCATGAACTCAGCAAGTTCTCCTGAAGTGAAAACCCTGGAATTATAATACTCGGCACAGTTTTTCACCCCAAAGAGAGGATTTAATTTATCGGCTAAAAGAATCTCGTTAAAACGTTGAATGCTGAAATAATCAGCAGATTCAAAATTGGCCTGATTCTCCAGGCTGCCTACCATTCCTGATAATACCATGATACTATCGCCTGGATGCCAGACAATCATTTCCACATCAAGGTCAAGATTATGATAAGTATTAAAGAATCTACTGTTTGATAAACCGAGGCCATCACGCATTAAAGCCAGTTCATTACGATTTTTCTGATATTGAAAACTTAATCCGGGGTGAAAAATAGAGTCTGAATCAAAATACATGGATACTTCAGTATTAACACCTCTCGCCCTTGTGGGTGTGAAAAGAAAATATGTAGATGCGAGACGCATAAAAGGTCTGTTGTCATAATAAATGAGTAGTGTACCCTTATTATTATATATGTCAGCCCCAATAACTTTGCTTCCCTGCAGGGTAAAACCACCAGTATAATCCATATTAGCATAGATGGATTTTATCTGGTTAATTCTCTTGTACGAAGAAAACTTCGGATAACCCCGGCGACTCGGAGGCATACCAGTAACGACTTTATTCTCGAATCTTCCAATTAAGGCTTGATCAAAATAGCGTTTATCTGTAAGAAGAACCGAATCAATACTATAAACAGATCGTGATAAATCTATCTTAAAGTCTCCAAGTTCAGCATAAACTTCCTCAGAACTGATGTTTACACTTTCCCAGTTCACATGTCCCTGTTGAGCAACTAACAATGTTTGCAAAGGATAATAACGGGCTGTCAAATTATAGATTGGCGAACTCTCATTTACGGCTTTACCAGTAAGCGTACTATTGGTAAAACTCAGACATATTGATGTGTCCTTTTCAATTGACCAGTTATTCCCCGTGAGAGTCCAGGCGATTGTGCCTGATTGAAAAAGTTCCTGAAAGCTATTCAGTCTGTTTGCAAAATGCAATAGATTATCAGCTTGCAGCAAAGATGGAGAAGGCTTTTGAAGTTGGAATTGAACAGCTTCAAGCAAATTTGTCAAACTGTATTTGGATAAACTGGTTTGAGCAAAAGAGTTAATAGAGTTAATGAAGCGGCTAAAATATGATAATGGTTTGGCATCAAGAGATACTAATAAATTAGCAATAGAGGCAATGCTGATCCATTCGTTCTCTTCAGGCATGTAAGATGCTTTGAATGTTTCAAAGTCTTTGATCATGACCCGACTTTGCTTATCAGGAATTGAAGACAAAAAGTTTGATAATTCTGATGTAAAGGCTACCGGATCGGCTGTGAAAATAATTTCATCTTCCTCTTGCGCATGCAAAAATGAGGTCATTGCTATAAATAGCACTATCAGCCCGATAATTTTAATTTGAGTATAATACATCATTAAATGCAAACAGGCAATCCAATGTATAACGGATTGCCTGTTAAAAAAGTTATAGTTTGGTTTGACTTTCTTAGAAAGATTTTACAATACCAACAAAGTCATCAGCTTTTAATGCAGCCCCTCCGATTAATCCACCATCAACATCCGGATTTGAGAAAAGCTCGCTGGCATTTGAAGGTTTGCATGATCCGCCATACAGTATTGTAGTACTCTCCGCAACAGAATCACCGTACTTCGTCTTTACAAGTGAGCGGATAAAGGCATGCATCTCCTGAGCTTGTTCAGGCGATGCTGTTCTGCCCGTTCCGATAGCCCATACAGGCTCATAGGCGATTCTGCAATTATCCATTTCTTCGGCTGAAAGATGAAAAAGACTCTCTTCAAGCTGCTTTTTAACAATATCATTCTGAATTCCCTGGTCTCTTTCGTCCAATACCTCACCGCAGCAAAATATTAGCTTCATATTATGTTTAAGAACGAGGTTAACTTTCTTTGTGAGAGTAGCATGATCTTCCTTGAAATAGCTTCTCCTTTCTGAATGCCCGATAATAACTGCATCTACACCCAATTTCTTAAGCATTGATGCAGAAACTTCGCCTGTATATGCACCAGATTCTTCAGATGCACAATTCTGTGCTGCAAGGCATACTTTTTCACTGTCAATAATATTTGCAATTGTCGCCAGATGGGTAAATGGAGGTGCTATCGCTACACCAATATCTGTGTTTCCAAGGTCAAGAACTAATTTGCTAACTTCTTCCGCAAGTTTACTGCCATCCTCAATTGATGTATTCATCTTCCAGTTACCTGCAACGATTCGTTTTCTCATAAATGATACTTTTATATAGTTAATTAGTATACAACTGATTGAAGTTCACTGTTCAAGGCTCCAAGGCTTGGCAGGTGTTTATGATGCCACTTATTTAATATAGTGCCTCTTTTTATCATTATGAGACCAGGATTAGACCTAACAATTGTTTTAAGTGTAACAGGATCCATTCTGTAAAAAGGGTAGGGGGCATTTGTTATAAGCCTGAAGTTATCAATTTGCTTGTTTGACGCTGCAGTGATACATAAAAAGTCATATCCACTTACCAGCAGGAATTCAGCTAACTCATTTATTTCAGTTTGATGTGAAATATTAGCTTTATCAAGATCATGTGCAATTAGAAGGAAAGTATAGTTATACCGCAGTATAGGTTCAGTTATATCCTCACCCTCAAGTGAAATAATACTAAAATTATGAATTGGTGGTTCATAGCCTTTTTGTATGAGTTTATCTTTTCTGTCGACATATTCCCATCCACTTGTGGTGGGTATATTATTAATGGTAAACTCTTGTGTTTTCCCGTCTTTTTTATAATAAAAAGTCGATTCGTAAATTTCATTTTTTTCTCCGGGAGGAATCTCCATCCCTTCATTAATATTATTGCCAATTTTATAAGGCCTGAAGTCAATAATTGGTAAATGATTAATCGACCAAATTTCAAATCCAATGGAAATAAATATTAAAAAGACAAGGAAGAAATAACGATATCTAGGAGCGAATAATTCTTGATACTTATCCCTGTCAATAAATAGTAGAATCACAAATATGATTAACACGATATTTTTCAGAAAAGTTTGCCAGTTGCTCAATATTATTGCGTCGCCAAAACAACCGCAATCAGATATTGGGTTAGCGATAGCAAGAAACAGAGTTAGTGGTGTATAGAAAAGCATGAATATCAGACTCATCCAGGCGGCCCATCGAACAAGTGTATTTGTAAGCAACATTAGTCCGATAACAAGCTCAATTCCACATAGCAAAATAGACAAGGTTAAAGAGAGATCAGTTAATCCATTCAAACCAAACTCAACCAGGTAATCTGATATTTTGTAAGCGGTTCCCAAGGGATCAATACACTTAACAAAACCACTGAATGTAAAAACTAAACCGACTAAAAGTCTGCTAACGTAACGGATAATACTCATAATAGATCCTCCAGTTTTTCTATTTCCAATTTTATTATTGCAAAAATAGCATAATTGATAATGTCATAATAATTCGCATCAATTCCTTCTGATACGATTGTTTGTCCGGCGTTATCTTCAATTTGTTTTACACGAAAAATTTTTGTCAGGATAAGGTCAGTAAATGAAGATACTCTCATTTCACGCCATGCTTCACCATAATCATGGTTTTTATTCATCATTAAATCTTTCGCCTGTTGAGCTTTCTCAGAGTATAAGCGCTCTGACTCATCAGCTGACAACTCCAGATTTATATCGTTTGACAGATCCAATTGTATCAATCCAATAATACCATAATTGATTATCCCCATAAATTCGGAAGCAATATTATCCTCGACAAGCTGCTCACCTTTCATTTCAATACTTTGAATACGGTGGGCTTTGATATAAAGTTGATCAGTTATTGAATTAGGTCTCATTATTCGCCATGACGTTCCATAGTCTTTCATTTTGCTCATAAACAGATCCTTGCAGAGTTGTATGGCCTGGTCGAACTGATTATTGGTTTTTGTCATTTCTGGCTTTTTTGTGATCTTAAAAGTATCAAAATTGAGTAAATATATGGGGTATTGTTATAATTTTGTGAAAGGTATTTTACATGAATTATGGCTCTTGTTATGAAAAAACAAAGATACATTAGGCTTGGAGGGGATATTATTGACCTCAGTAAGGGACTAATAATGGGTGTTTTCAATGTAACTCCTGATTCTTTTTATTCCGAAAGCAGAGTCTCTGCAAAAGATGTATTTCTCGAAAAAGTGTCATGTATGTGTGATGATGGAATGGATATTCTTGATATCGGTGGATTTAGCAGCCGGCCCGGAGCTAAATTACCTGATATGGAAGAGGAATGGAAACGTCTTCATCCCATTTTAAAAGCCATAAAAAGTAATTACCCTGATCTACCATTATCTGTTGATACTTTTCGATCTGAAATTGCAAGGAGGGTAGTAGGTGAGTTTGGTGTTTGCCTGATCAATGATATATCAGGAGGTGCGATGGACCCTTTGATGCCAGAGACGATTGCAGATCTTGATGTGTCTGTGGTACTGATGCATATGAAAGGAAATCCTGCAACTATGCAAAAACAACCAACATATAATGATGTTACGATGGAAATTATCCACTATTTTAGTGAGCAAATAGATATCTTTCGTCAAAAGGGAGTTAAGGATATTGTTATTGATCCGGGATTTGGTTTTGGTAAAACATTGGAACATAATTTTGAAATCTTGAAGAAGCTGGAAATGTTTTCGATATTTAACCTTCCTTTACTTATTGGAATAAGTAGGAAGTCGATGATTCAAAAAGTTTTGAATACTGGTCCTGATGAAGCAATGAATGGTACAACAGCTTTGCATAGTATAGCACGTTTTAAGGGAGCTGATATATTCAGAGTACATGATGTAAAAGAGATTAGTGAATGTTTGAATTTGATAAATAAGCTAATTGGTTATTAATGGGTTTTATTTTTGAAAATATCCGCATACTCGATTTCATAGATATCTTATTGGTAGCATTTTTATTATACCAGGTATATCTTTTGATAAGAGGAACCGTGGCTTTAAATATCTTCTATGGTGTCTTTATTCTGTATTTAATAGGGCTTTTGGTCAGGGCATTAAATATGCAGTTATTAGGCAGTATTCTGGGACAGTTCATTGGATTAGGATTGATTGCACTACTAATTGTTTTTCAACAAGAGGTAAGACGATTCCTTCTGATTCTTGGTACCCGGTATTTCAGGAATACACAATGGTTGACATTCAATAATTTCTTTAGGTTTAAGTCCCATGGTGAACCCTTTTGGGATTTCAATCTGATTCTGGATACTTGTTATGAATTGGGAGCAAAAAAGACAGGGGCATTAATTGTTCTTGCACAGAAGTCTGAGCTTAGAGCTTTTGCAGAGACCGGACAGCTGATTGATGGTGTGCTATCTAAGGATTTGATATTGAGTATATTTCAAAGGACGACACCTTTGCATGATGGAGCAGTCATTTTAGTGAAAAATAAAATTAAGGCAGCCGGGTGCGTCTTACCCATCACTGAAAATCAAAAATTGCGTGGAAGTCTGGGTATGAGACATCGTGCTGCCGTAGGTATGTCAGAAGATAGTGATTCAATTGTTCTGGTAGTTTCTGAGGAAAGCGGTTTTGTTTCTCTTGCTATTAATGGAGAATTAATTGAGAATCATCGAAAAGAATATCTGATGAAGAAAATGAAAGCAGTTTTTAAAGAAACAGAAGCATGAGAGAATTTCTGCGTAATGAAGTCTGGACCTTGAATGAATCATTAATCATTACTTACTCTGATGTTTTTCTGATAGTCATTGTTCTGATTCTGGCCTCTGTTTCTAGTATTATTGCTGGAATATTCATAAGGAAGAATCGACTTTTTAATAAATGGGAATTATCGAGAAAAAGACTTCTCTTCCACATATTGAGAGCTTCTTTCTGGTTGATTGGACTTGGCTTCATTCTGGCCATTATTGGTCTTAACATAGATGGGTTTCTGAGCTATGAGATTATTAAACCAACTGACAAAAGTGATTTCAGTCTTAAACCTGAACATATCATTCTTGCAGTAATATATATATTCGTTACCCGACTGGTGTTGATGGGTCTGGAAAGAGTATTCACCTCAGACCGTCATTTTCGTGAGAAGGACTCTGGAAAGTCAAAGTCAGTTTTCAAATTCATTTCATATATAATCTGGATTATTGCTTTTTTAATGATTCTCAACTCCACTGGTTTGAAATTGACTGTTTTATGGGGAGCTGGGGCCGCCATACTTGTTGGAGTTGGCTTTGGCCTGCAGCAGATTATTGCTGATTTGGTTTCCGGAATATTTTTATTGTTTGAGCGTAACCTGAAAGAAGGAGATGTTGTTGAACTCAATAATGGAATTGTTGGTAAAGTTGAAAATATTGGAATTCGAACCTCCAAAATTCTGACACGTGACGATTATACAATGATCATCCCAAACACTCAGTTTATTGTAAAAGAGCTTATCAACTGGAGTCATAACGAGGAAAATACGCGTTTCCATATTAATGTTGGAGTTGCATATGGATCTGACACAAGACTTGTTGAGAAGGTTTTATTAGAATGTGCCGAAGGTGATAAGGGTATTAGTAAAAAACCAAAGCCTTTTGTGAGGTTTGAAAATTTCGGTGACTCCTCTCTGGATTTTCAGCTATTTTTCTGGAGCCGGAGAACATTCAGAATTGAAAACCTGAAATCTTCGCTTCGTTTTCAGATCGATCAAAAGTTCAGAGATAACAATATTCAAATTCCATTTCCACAACGAGACGTTCATATTGTTAAATAGCGGGAATCCCCGATTAAAATCGGGGCAGGCGGGAGTCGGGGAAAAGGGGACAAAGGGACTAGGGAACCAAAGACCGAAGACACAAGACACAAGACTGAAGGCTTAAATTAGGCAGAAGTTTGAAGTAAAAAGGTTTAAGACCAACGACCAATGACTAAAGACCTAAACTAGGCAGAAGGTAGAAGTAAAAAGGCTTAAGACCAACGACCAATGACCAACGACCAATGACCAATGACCAATGACCAAAGACTAAAGACCTAAATTAGGCAGAAGTTTGAAGTAAAAAGGTTTAAGACCCTGGACTTCGGACTTCGGACCCCGGACCTACTTCTCTTTTGGTTTTTTGAACCAGATTTTGTTTTCAGTGCCTTTTATTATTCTCTGGATGTTTGAATTATGGGTATAAATAATCATAACAGCAATGAAACATGAAAAGATGAAAAGAACCGGATCATCTAGTTTCTGAGAAAAATATACTGTAAATGGAAAACTAAGGCCAGCAGTCATTGAACTAAGACTCATCATTCTGAAAGTCAGTACAATTATTACAAATACACCCAGCCCAACAATAGAGCCTAAAGGGTAAATTGCTATTATTATGCCCAGACCGGTTGCAACTCCTTTTCCTCCTTTGAACCTGGCAAAGGCCGGATACAGATGTCCAATGAAAGCCAATAAACCAAATGCAATGGCAATTATCTGGATTGAGATAGAACTTGTTGCATCATGGGTAATTATTTCGGCAAGTGCAACTGCAAAATACCCTTTTGCCACGTCGACAAGAAGTACCGGTATACCTGCTTTCCAGCCCATAACTCTGAGTGCATTTGAAAAACCGGCATTACCGCTACCATGTTCCCTGATGTCAATTCCGTAAAACCATTTTCCAATCCATATTGCAGTTGGAACAGAACCTAATAGATAAGCTCCGATTCCTAATAGAATAATATGTAACCAGTCCATAGAATAGTATTATATGATAACAAAGGTAGAATTAATATTTATTAAAAGAAAAGGGCTACTCCAAACGAGTAGCCCTTCTTAATACTATAAGTAGCTGTATTACTGTTGCTTAATCGCAGCTTGTGCAGCAGCTAGTCGTGCTATTGGCACCCTGAAAGGTGAACAGCTAACGTAGTCCATACCTACACTGTTACAGAACTCAACTGAGCTGGGTTCTCCACCGTGCTCACCACAAATACCCACTTTCAAGCCAGGCTTAGTTTTGCGTCCTTTTTCTGTTCCCATGCGTACTAACTGTCCAACACCTTCCTGGTCGAGTACTTGGAAAGGATCTTCTTTAAGAATGCCTTTCTCAATGTATACAGGTAGGAATTTTCCTGCATCATCACGTGAATAGCCAAATGCCATCTGAGTGAGATCGTTTGTTCCAAATGAGAAAAACTCTGCTGATTTTGCAATTTCATCTGCAGTAAGAGCAGCACGAGGAATTTCAATCATTGTACCAACAAGGTAGTCTATACTATCTCCTTTTTCTTCAAATACTTTTGCGGCAACCTCACGTACAATTTCCTCCTGCATTTTCATTTCCTCAAGAGTACCTGTAAGAGGAACCATGATCTCAGGAACAGCCACAATGCCTTTTGCTTTCAGGTTAATTGCAGCTTCAATAATTGCCCTGGCTTGCATTTCAGTTATTTCAGGATAGGTATTTCCTAAACGACAACCTCTGTGGCCCAGCATTGGATTAAATTCAGCAAGAGATTCAACTTTTGCTTTTACTTCTTCAACAGTAATACCCATTTCGTCGGCCATTTCTTGTTGATTTTCTTCTTCATGAGGAACAAATTCATGAAGAGGTGGATCTAACAGACGTACTGTAACCGGCAGGTCTTGCATAGCTTCGAAGATACCTTCAAAGTCTTCTCTCTGGATTGGCAGCAATTTTTCAAGCGCAATTCTTCTGCCAGCTTCATCATCGGCCAGTATCATTTCGCGAACAGCTTTAATACGATCACCTTCAAAGAACATATGCTCTGTTCGGGTTAGTCCGATTCCAACTGCTCCAAAATTACGTGCAACTTCTGAATCATGAGGTGTGTCGGCATTTGTTCTCACCTTCATTGTTGCATACTTATCAGTAAGATCCATCAATTCTCCAAAATGACCACTTAATTCAGGATCAATTGTTTTAATTTTTCCATCAAGAACTTCTCCTGTTGAACCATTTAGTGAGATCCAGTCTCCTTCACCATAAGTTTTACCATCAACCTTCAGAGATTTCTCTTTATAATTGATTTTCAAACTTCCGGCACCAGAAACACAACATTTTCCCATTCCACGGGCTACTACCGCAGCATGTGAAGTCATTCCTCCTCTGGCAGTCAGGATTCCATTAGCTACATTCATGCCTTTAAGATCCTCGGGAGATGTTTCGATACGAACCAACACAACCTCTTTACCATCATCAGCCCATTCCTCAGCTTCATCAGCATGGAAAACGATCTGACCAGTTGCAGCTCCCGGTGATGCCGGAAGACCTTTGGCAAGTACAGTTCCCTCAGCCAAAGCGTCAAGATCAAAAACGGGGTGCAATAATTCGTCTAATTTATTGGGTTCATTGCGTAGTAAGGCGGTTTTTTCATCTATTTTGCCTTCACGCAGCATATCCATAGAAATCTGAACCATTGCAGCTCCGGTTCGCTTACCTCCCCGGGTTTGAAGCAACCATAGTTTTCCATCCTGAATTGTGAATTCAAGATCCTGCATGTCAGAATAATGATCTTCAAGTTTTTGTTGAGTAGCATCCAACTCAGCATAAACTGTTGGCATAACTTCTTCAAGAGATGGGAAGTTAGCTGCTCTGTCTTCTTCTGTCACATCAGCTAATATTGCCCAACGTTTTGAGCCTTCAAGAGTGATCTGTCTGGGTGTTCTAACACCGGCAACCACATCTTCACCCTGTGCATCCAAAAGATACTCACCATTAAAAATGTCTTCGCCTGTTCCAGCATCACGAGTAAAAGCAACTCCTGTACCTGAATTTTGTCCCATGTTTCCAAATACCATGGCCTGTACATTCACAGCAGTACCCCATTCTTCAGGAATCTTGTTTAGCAGACGATAGTATATGGCTCTTTCTGTATTCCAACTATCAAATACAGCTAAAACTGCACCCCATAATTGCTCCCATGGATCGGTTGGAAAGTCCTTACCGGTTTTGTCTTTAACTGCCTTTTTAAAATTTGCTACAAGTTCTTGCAGATCACTTACAGATAGGTCTGTGTCGTCTTCAACACCTTTAGCCTCTTTTGTTTCTTCAATAATCGCTTCAAAAGGATCAATATCTTCTTTTGTCTCAGGCTTCATTCCCAATACAACATCTCCATACATTTGAACAAAGCGCCTGTATGAATCCCATGCAAAACGACCATTCCCGGTACGTTTGGCAATTCCTTCCACTGCATCGTCATTCAATCCAAGGTTAAGAACAGTATCCATCATACCAGGCATTGAAACTCTGGCACCTGATCGTACTGACAATAAACAAGGATTTTCATTGCTGCCGAAGCTTGTACCCATGATGGATTCAACATTCTTTACAGCTTCAGTGACTTCATCTTTCAATAATTCAACGACCTTATCACTTCCTAATGTATTGTACTCACTACAAGTATCAGTTGTGATTGAAAAGCCTGGAGGTACCGGAACACCTATCAGATTCATTTCAGCCAAATTGGCCCCTTTGCCTCCAAGGAGGTTTTTCATGTCAGTCTTACCTTCAGCCTTCTTGTCTCCAAAGGTATATACACGTTTAACCTGTGACATATTCTTACTTATTATGTTAATATAAAATAGAGATTTATTTAGTTTTTCGAACCACAAAAGTAGCTGAAAAATGTCACATAAACTAATGAATACATAGCGTAAAACATGCAAAGAATTGTGCCTGATATACCTAGGATCTGGGATGAAAACGATGAATGGTTTCTGAGAGGTATCCCGTATTCAAATGGGCATATATTTCAGTTGTTAATATGGATTCGTGACCTAGCATCTCCTGTACTGCCCGAAGATCAGCTCCACCCTCAACAAGATGGGTTGCAAATGAATGACGAAAAGTATGAGGACTGACATTCTTCTTTATTTGAGCATTCTCAACTGATTTTTTAACAAGATGGAATATCATTACTCTTGTGAGCGGCTTACCCAAACGGTTGAGAAAAATAAAGTCCTCATATCCTTTCTGAATATCAATATGATGATGGTAATCCTGAATATATGTCTTTAAAGTTTTTAATGCCAATCCTCCGATTGGAACCAGTCGCTCCTTTCGCCCTTTTCCAATAATTCTCAAATATCCTTCAGAAAAATATATTTGAGATTTGAGTAATCCGGTTAATTCTGAAACTCTTAAACCGCATCCATATAAAACTTCAATAATAGTTTTATTGCGATATCCGAGAGGATTGCTAAGATCAATGCTATCAATAATTAATTTTATTTCTTCCGGACTCAAAATCTCAGGTAAATGTCGTCCGATTTTAGGTCCCTCCAGCAGTTGTGCAGGATTAGTCTCAATGACTTTCTCTAACATAAGGAAACGGTAGAAAGTCTTTATACCAGAAACAATTCTGGCCTGAGAACGAGCAGCCAATCCAATTTCATTTAATGTTACGATAAACTGCCTAAGGAGATCAATATTAGTTTCTTCTAATTTTACCTCCGGATAGTATAATTCAATAAACTCAAGTAATCTTCTGACATCCCTAAGGTATGCTTCATTAGAATTATCAGACAGAGATCTCTCCAGTCTCAGAAAGATCTCAAAAGGTTTAATATATTGCTCGTTATGAGACATAGGTTCATCCTTTTGAGTAAAAATAATCTTTTAAAGTAGGATTTTGTACTTTTGCGCAAAAGCAGACCATGAAAATCCTGATAGTAAATGGACCAAATCTAAACCTTTTAGGTGAACGGGAGACAAATTTGTATGGTGATAAACCTTTCGAAAGCTACCTGAATGGGCTCAGAGATCACTTCGTTGAAATAACAATTGAATATTTTCAATCGAATTGGGAAGGTGAAATTATTGATAAACTGCATGCTGCAGCTGTAATATATGACGGGATTATTCTTAATGCTGCTGCATATACACATACCTCTGTTGCTATCGCAGATGCAGTAAAAGCGATTGTTATTCCGGTGGTTGAGGTCCATATAACAAATATACTAAACAGGGAAGAGTACAGACATACATCACTTATTGCACCTGGATGTGTAGGTAGTATTACAGGTTTTGGTCTTGATTCATATCGTTTAGGAATAGAAAGTTTTAGAAGCAAGAAAAAATGAAGAAGCATACTAAAATAGTAGCTACAATAAGTGACCAAAGATGTGATATTCCTTTTCTGGAAGATCTGCATAATGCTGGTGTAAACGTTGTACGCATAAATACAGCGCACCAATCAATTGAAGGGTCAAAGCTATTGATGAAGAACATCCGGCAGGTATCAGAAGGAATTGCCATATTGATTGACACCAAAGGACCTGAAGTAAGAACAACTGTAACCCGAGATCCGATTGAAGTTCAGGAAGGGGATGAGTTTATATTTAAAGGAGATCCTGATCGTCCCAGTGTGCCTGGATTGATCCATGTCAACTACGAAAAGTTCGTACGTGATATGAAGGTCGGAAATCGAATTCTAATTGATGACGGAGAACTGGCTTTTTTGGTGATAAAGAAAAACGGTGATGAATTAGTTGCTAAAGCTGAGAATCCTGGTTGGATAAAAAGTCGGAAAAGTCTCAATATACCGGGGGTGTCATTGAATTTGCCGGCATTAAGCGAAAAAGATAAAGCCTATATTGAGTTTGCTGCGGTAAACGATGTAGCTTTCATTGCACACTCTTTTGTGAGGAGTAAAGAAGATATTTTAGCTATCAAGCAAATTCTGGGTTTGAAAAAATCCAAGGTTAAGATAATTGCAAAAATTGAGAATCAGGAGGGGGTTGATAATATTGAGGAGATACTGGATCATGCATACGGAGTAATGGTTGCCAGAGGAGATCTTGGAATTGAAATAGCAGCTGAGAGAATTCCTGGTATTCAAAGGCAGCTCACTGAAATCTGTATCAGACGAAAAAGACCCGTTATTATTGCTACACAAATGCTTCATTCTATGATTGAGAATCCCAGGCCAACAAGAGCTGAGATCTCAGATATTGCGAATGCTATTTATGGCAAAACTGATGCCATTATGCTAAGTGGGGAAACAGCCTATGGCAGTTATCCTATTGAATCAGTTGAGATAATGACAAAAGTGGCTCAGGAAGTTGAAGCAACAAAAGAGTATGGTGATGCTTCTATTTCATCCATAAATAATGAAATAACCGCTTTCCTCGCAAACGCAGCATATCAGGCTTCCAATGAAGTACCCATTAAGGCGGTGATTTGTGATTCACAAACAGGTCGAACAGGACGATATCTCGCAGCTATGAGGAGCAGTCATACAGTTTATGCTGCGTCCTATTCAATCAGAGTGATGCGAGAAATGGCCCTTTCATATGGACTTGAGGCTTTCTATTTAGAACCAGCTAAGTCAAATGATGAATACAAGCGATCAGTGGTAAATCATTTATTGAAAGCAAAGAAAATAAACCTCGATGACAGAGTAGTCCTGATAGGTGGTAGTTTCGGACCACGTAAAGGAGCTACTTTCCTTGAAATAGGCTTGGTGAAAGACTTGATACATATCCATTAAATACCTTATCATATTCAGCGAAAGGCCGTTATCCAACGGTCTTTTTTTATATGATCTTTTCCAGCTTACTAGTTAATTTTCCAATTCATGGAAAACACAACAAGCTGAAGATTGTTTTAATACATTGAATTACAGCCTTTAACATCTTCTTGGTATTCAAATTGAACTAATTGTAATGAAGTGCTCAATTGATAATTGGAATGACCAGTTCAGAATTATTCTGAATCTAAAACTCAAGGCCAGGAACCTTGAGGATGGTATATACTTTATAAAGGTATTCTTTGAATACCAGGTCGAAACTAAACGATTTAGTGTGATTCGATAGGTTACGCTAAAGCTCGAAAGGGGAAGGGTGTCTCAGTTCTGAGGCACCCTTTATTTTTTGTTTTATTTCCAAAAATAAATCAATATTTCCGTAATTCGGAATACATTAAACTTGTGGCATGGGCTAAGTTGTTGAAATAATGTTAAATGCATGATTCTGGTGTGAAAATTGAAAATTGAACGCATCAATAAAAAAAAGATAGTAGCGTGATCAGAATGTTCATGCACTGGCTCGAAAAGGGTAAGGGCTCTTCAGTTCTGAGGGGTCCTTTTCCTATTTAAGATTTTTAGAAAAGCGAGTTGCCCTGGCCAGAAGTCTTTCCTCATCAAAAGATATGATCACCCTTTCCCTCATAATAAACCTACCATTGATAATCAAGCTCTCAATATCGGATTCCTGCATAGAATATATTATTTGAGCGTAAGGATCAAAAATTGGCTGCATATGAGGCTTATCTGTATCGATTATAATCATATCAGCAGCTTTCCCTTCTTCCAAAGAACCTAAAAGCTTGTCCATCCGGTAGGCTTTTGCCCCATTAATAGTTCCTATACTTAATGCATGTCTGGCAGAAATAGCAGTTGGGTCCTGATGTTTTACCTTTTGCAATCTGACAAGCTGTTGTAAATCGTTTAATACACTTTGATTGTTATTACTGGCAGCTCCATCCGTACCAACTCCAACTACAAGTCCTGTATCCAACATTTCCTTAACAGGAGCAATACCAGAGGCCAGCAGCATATTAGAATTTGGCATGCTGATAACACTGGCGCCTTTTTTTCTTAATAATTTCATATCCTCATCTGAAAGGAAATTGCAATGGTGACATATGCAATGATCATCCAGAAAACCACTTTGTGCTATATACTGGGGAGGAGTTAATCCGAATTTATCAATACTTTCTTCAACTTCAGATGATGTTTCTGACAAATGAATTGCAGTGGGAATACTTAGCTCTTTTGCAAGGGCAGAGATGTCTTCTAAAATTTCAAGGGAACAGGTATAAGGAGCATGAGCGGGAATAGACAAACTAATGAGATCATGATCAAAATAAGTCTTGTGAAGTATCTCAGTATATCTCAGACCATCAGCTGGCGTCTTCTTATTAGGAGTAGGAAAGCTTAGAATAGCTTCACCAATAATTGCACGAATCCCTAATTCTTCAGCAGCCTGAGCAACACTTTCCTCATAAAAATACATGTCAGCGAAAATATTGCAGCCTGCACGAATCATTTCAATACCTGATACCATACTTCCCAGATAAACATTATCGGGATTAATATATTTTTGTTCAGCTGGCCATATATAATCCTCTAACCATGTTTTTAAGGGAACATCATTTCTGAATCCTCTAAATAATGACATTGCAATATGAGAATGTCCATTAAAAAATGGAGGTATTACCAATTTCCGGCTACCATCAATATTTTCACTGGCCTGACCAGGTTCAAGAGTCAAACATTCACCTATGTACGCAATCTTACCGTCTTTGATCAGAATCGAACTATCTCTATACTCAGTAAAGTCAGAGTCGAGGCAAAGAACCCAGGCATGCTGTATATGAATATCGTATTTTTCTATGATAGGATTCATCTTGCAATTAGCTGATATGTTGTTTCGTCATGAACTTGCTTATCTTTTCTGCAGTTTTCCGAACCTCCTTCATAATTAGCGGCAAGTCAAGTGTCAGGAGATTTCTGTCCTCCATAATGAGCTCACCATTTACAATTAGAGTGTTTATATCCTCCGGATGTGCACTGTATGCCAAAGCAGAAGCCACATTGTAATAAGGTGTATTATGAACCTTTGTCAGATCAATAATCTGCAGATCAGCTTTCCAACCTTTCTTCAGTTTCCCGATTTCAGATTTTCCATAATTGCTGTATCCAATTGATGTCGCCATTTTGAGCACTTGATCGGCCGGCAATTCAGATGCGTTTAATTGGCTTACCTTATGCAATCTTGCTGCTGTTTGCATTTCCCTCAACATGGAGAGATTGTTATTGCTAGCTGCAGAATCAGTGCCAATTCCAACCTTGACACCTTTTCGTAATAATTCAGGAACCGGACAAATACCGCTTCCTAATATCATGTTACTGTGTGGGTTATGAATAACAGGAATCTCATTCCGGCTTAGAATCTCAATATCATTGTTGATCAGGTGCACACCATGAACTAAAACAAACTCATCTTCAAAAATACCTGCGTTCTCCAATAATTCAACAGGAGTCTTCCCGAATTTATCCATTGACCACTTAAGTTCTCTGTGAGTTTCGGCTACATGACTTGTAGAAATAATATTCCACTCTCTGGCTTTTTTGGCAGCCAAAGAATAAGTTTCAGGAGACGATGTAAATGGTGCATGTATAACCAGTAAAACATCAAGCAATTCCTCTGTGCTAAATTTATTCAGAAGAAATTCTGTATAAGCAAAGCCTTCAGTTGAATTTTTACATGAGGGGCTGGGACCATCGAAAATTGCTTCACCAATAAAACCACGAATGCCGGCATCAATAAATGCATCACCAACTGATGAACAGTGAAAATCCATTATTGCTGCAGCACCTGTACCATTTAGTATCATCTCAGCTAATGATAATTGAGTGCCGAGGTATACAAAATCTGGATGACAAAATTGCTTCTCAAGTGGCCATATAACTCTCTCCAGCCATTCCATCAGTTTAAGATCAGCACCCAATCCTCTGAATAAAGATATGCTGGGATGCGTATGCTGGTTAAAAAATGGGGGCAGAATCACAGAGCCATTTGCTGAAATAATCTTAGCAGCGTTATATTCACTGCTTTCCAATTTCTTGCCACAGTAGAGAATATCGTGACCTTTTACAAGAATAAGTCCATTCTCATATAAGGGAAAATCAGGATCCATGGTAATGATGTCACCACCTGTTATAGCTATATCTACCTGGTATTTTGTCAATATCACAAAGTCTTTTATTTAAAATTATCGGGTCGTCTCAGGTGTAATTTAGTTTTTTCCTGGTACAATTGTCCAACTGCACAAATAACACCTTCATCAAAGTAATTTCCCAGCAGAGTTATAGAGCTGGGATCACCTTTTTCAGTGAATCCGGTAGGTAAAAGTAAAGCAGGATGTCCACTTAAATTGGTTAATGTTAATTGGATTCCTCCGTAAGAGGGTGTAATAATAACATCAAATTCTTTAAATAAATCATGAACCTGCCGGATAAGTACTGAGCGTATTCTGTTTGCCTGTATGTATTCTACAGCTGGAATAAAACGGGATGTCCTGAATGAATTTGGCCATGACCAGTTTGATTGACTTACTAATAATGAATCCCTGTCTGATCTGGTAAGATCATCGAATGCAGCAGCAGCTTCAGCATTAAGAATTATTCTGAGAGCTCCTACAGGCAGATCATCAGGCAGGCTGATGGCTTGCAGGTCAGCTCCCATTTCCCTGAATATCTCAAGAGCCTGCTGGTCATTACTACTGAATGAGTAATCATCATCAAATAAGTCTTTCAAATATGCAATCTTAAGGCCTTTAAGACTAGCCAGTTTTGGTAAAGAAAAGCCAGCACTAATAGTTGAGATATCAAGTTCATCTGCTCCTCTGATAAAATCCAGTACAATTGCGCAGTCATTGGCACTTCTGCATATGGGCCCTAATTTATCCATACTCCAGCTAAGAGCCATAGCCCCATATTTACTGACCCGGCCAAAAGTCGGACGTAAACCTGTAACTGAACATCTCGTTGAGGGAGAAACAATTGATCCCAATGTTTCTGATCCAATTGCAAATGGAACAAGACCAGCACTAACTGCTGCTGCCGGACCTGCGGAAGATCCTGAAGAGCCATTTTTTGTATTCCAGGGATTGCGTGTTGTACCACCGTACCAAACATCACCCATGGCCAGAGCGCCAAGACTGAGTTTTGCCAACAATACAGCTCCGGCATCATTCAGCTTGGTGATTACACTTGCTGTTTCATTCAGAACCTGGTCTTCATATGGTTTTGCTCCCCATGTTGTAGGATAATCAGCGTAAGAGAGTAAGTCTTTAACTCCAAATGGTATTCCATGCAAAATCCCCCTGTATATACCTTGTTTAATTTCTGCATCAGCTTTTGCTGCCTGCTCAAACGCTGAAGCCTCAGTAAGGTTTATAACACAGTATAAGCTATCGTCAAATGTTTTAAGGCGATTCAAATAAAGTTTAGTCAGAGCTACTGAACTGATCTTTTCATTCTTGATTAAAGAGGCCAATTCTGGTATTGACATATAAGCAATATCCGAAGGATTATCCGGCAGGTTAATATTATCAGGAATTGTCCATTCATTCAGGCCAGAATCATCAGGTGGATTAAAACCATATGGTAAGGGATTAAACTGCAGTGCAGGACGAATCGAATTCTGCAGTTCAAAATCACGAATCATTTGATAAGATCTTTTTTGACGGTGGACTCCTCTTGACATCTGCACGATCTCATCCTGACTGAATGATAATCCTAATAATTCAGCAGCTATTCGAACTGATGTTGTATCCGGAGGCTCAATCTCACCTTGCTGAGCTGATAAACCCTGAAAGGTAAGCTGGTAAAAACAACAAACAATCAGGAAGAGAATAGATTTGTACATATCAAAAAGGAATTCGTTCGAAAATTAATATTAAAGAGATCCCAATTCCTGCACCAGATATTAACAAATTCCATTCTCTGGGCTTGAATTTCATAAGGTTTAATAAAAGTAGTCCAAATAATAGAAAGATACTGACTATGATCAATTGTCCAATTTCAATTCCAAGATTAAATGAGAAGAGTGGTCCGGCTAAACTATCTTCACTACTGAGCAATGATCTGAGATAGTTAGAGAAACCCAATCCATGAATCAATCCGAAAAACATTGCTAATCCATATTTGTACCTGTGATGGGATTTAGAGAAACTTTCTTTCTCTTGCAATATGTTGCCAACTGCGGTTAACAAAATGGTAACAGGAATAAGAAATTCGATGAGATCACCAGATATCCTTATAATATTGAATGTTGCCAGTACTAATGTAAGTGAATGTCCGATTGTGAAAGCGGTAACAAGAATTAGAATGTTTTTCCAGTCACGTAATTGATAAACAGCACAAAGGGTAATTATAAATAAAATATGATCATAACCTTTGAAGTCAGCTATATGCTGAAGGCCCAGAGTTAAATATAGTTGGAAAGTGCTCATACCGGGATTTTAGCTGATAAAAATATTAATTTTGTTTGTAAACAGGGAATAATGCGAGTGAATTACTTGATAGCTATTATTGCATGTATTGGCTTTTCGTCATTCCATCCTTTACATGTGAGTTTCACTAATCTTGATTTTGATCAGGAAAGGCAGGAGTGGCGACTGTCAGCTAAGTTGTTTTCTGATGATTTTCAGGATATTCTGAGGAAAAAGTACGGTCCTGGGATTTTAGGAGATAAAAAAGAGATCAGTTTAGATCAAAGTTCATTTCTAATTAAATACTTCGCAGAACATCTGGATATCAGAATCAATGGGAAAAGTATTCCTGTGAAAACCTGGAGATTAGATAAAGTAAGTACAAATTTTGAGGCCACATGGATAGAATTTACTTTTGACTTTAGCGAATCTCCTCATGAGTTTTCAATAAGAAATACTATCTTATTCGATTCTTTTTCTGATCAGAAGAACTTATTATTTGTTGCTTGGAATGAAAAGGAGAAAGCATTTCAGTTTACGAGAAAAAGAAGGTTTTTTACTTTTAGAATATGAGGTGTGTGGTTCGATTTTTGTATTAATCTGTGATAATATTTTAAGAAGGTGAGAAAATACCTCTTATTGACATTACTTTTACTGAGCATCTTTACACGCCTCGGTTTTGCCACTCATAACAGGGCCGGAGAAATAACCTATGAGCAAATAGGTGATCTAACCTACCGGATAACTGTAATAACATATA
>Ga0233437_1002511_pt1 | contig 27360 bp, 29 predicted proteins | sample SI_122_August201_FD_182714 | JGI IMG/M metagenome (GOLD analysis project Ga0233437, IMG submission 182714) | Seawater microbial communities from Saanich Inlet, British Columbia, Canada - SI_122_August2016_200_MG | ecosystem: Environmental > Aquatic > Marine > Inlet | place: Canada: British... | reverse complement strand
AATTCAACATTAAGCATTTAGCATTAACCTTATCCCCTCTTCCACACTATATTTATTTTTAAATCCCAATACTTTCTTAGTCTCACTATTATCTACTTCTAAACTCTCATAAAGTCTTTTATGAAATGATGGCTTTACTAGTTTTAACAAACTTTCAAAAAATGGTACTTTTATAAGATAAACTTTTTCACCAAGACCATTAGCGATTAACTCTATTAATCTAGTTGTACTTAAAGGTTCATCATCACTAGCTAAAAATATACCTACTTTTTCTTGAATGATTATTTCATCTATTTTGCTTTATCAAAAGATTCTTCAAAATCTTTATAATCCCCAAGTTCATCTGAAGTATAATTAAATTGATCGTATAATTCCACTTTTCTATTGTTTTTATATCCAAATAAACTACTGAAAATAATTAAACTAAAACAAAAGCTACATCCTATATTTGTAATAGTAGCCAATTGATTTGATTCAATTAATAAAGTTAAAAACATCACAGCAATACCTATCAATAAAAATATCCCTCCAAATTGACCATCTAATTTTTGATCTACTAATGATTTTGCCATTTTTGGGTTAGAGCTTATTAATGTTTTTGTTGATTCTTTTATATCAGAAATAGTTATATTAACGAAACCTTTTGTTATCATCCAAACACCTATAAATTCAAACAATAAGGCAACAAATATAATTAAATTATATAATTTCACAGGCACTTACCTTCAAGTAAAATCTCTTCTATACTTTCCAAATACTTATCAAAAATAATCTTTTTATCAAATTCTTTAACTATTTTATTTAGCCTTGATTGACCCATCATTTATCAATTGTCAATTGTCAATTCTAATAATTTATCAATAATTATATTTTTATTAAAAATATTATTTGTTAAATTATCACAATTTTTAGTAAATTCATCTATTTGTAACTTATCAGTTTCTATTGCTTTTATAAATATTGTTTCTATATCTTTTAAATCTGTAGGAGATGTAGTGTATCCTAAATTATTATCTTTAACTATATCAGCAGTATCACCATTTATAATTGCTAGTATTGGTTTTTTGGCAAGTATATATGTTTGAGTTTTAGCAGGAACTGTAACTTCAAATATAGGTTTATCTATAAGTGATACTATTAAGAAGTCACTTGCTTTATAATATTTTGCCATCTCTTCTCTCGGCTTTCTTCCATGAAAAATAATATTACTATTTTTTGCAATAACTTTTAATTCTTCTAAAGCAGAACCATCACCTATAATATTTAGTTGTGACTTATCTTGATATTCTATATCTAAATTATTAAAAGCTTTTATAATATTTTCTAGATTTTGTACTTTTCCTACATTACCTGCAAAAGTGAAATGCACTTTTTTATCTTCATTAAATATTACAGCATCCATATTCATATCTAAATTATCAGCCCAGTTTGGTAGATAATTAAAGTTTAAATTTTGATTACAATATGGCTTTAGTTTTTTTTCAAATCCTTTTCCAGATATAGCAATATTATCAATATTATGATACATAAACTTAACAAAGCCATCTAATAAAAATGAAAGTATTTTTGTCTTTTTAAATCCATATGCATATATACTATCAGGCCATATATCTTGTGCCCAAAAAGCTACAGGCTTTTTATAGAATTTTTTTATCATAATAGCAGGAAACATACCAGTTAATGCACTCATATTAAATCCAAAAATATAATCATACTTCTTCCCTATTTTTACCGCAACAATACTACCACTTATCATAAAAGCAAAATACTTAAGTAATTTTTTAAGTAAAGAAGTTTTATATCCTGTAACTGCTTTTACTCTATATATATCTATACCATTCCAGACATTCTTTTGATACCATTTATTTTCATATCCATCAAATACTTCACTAACAGGATATGTTGGTACCATAGTTAAGACATCTACATCATACCCTTTATTTTTCCAATCTAATGCAACATCATTAATTTTAAATTCTTCAGGATAAAAATATTCCGTGACTATTAATATTTTTTTAAGCAAAACTAAATATCTTTCTTCCAAACAACTCTATTTATATAATCTGTATAACTCAAAATAATTCTTAATACCTTATCTGATACATTTGGCATACTATAATCAGCCACTTCTCTTAGTGTATCTTTTTCTTGAGATTCTAATACTTTTAAACATTGAATTATTCGTGTCTTTTCAAGTCCTACCATCATTACACTTGCTTCTTCCATAGATTCTGGTCGTTCATGTGCTTGTCTTATATTTAATGCTCTAAATTTCATGATAGATGATTCTTCGCTTATTGTTCCACTATCGCTTAATACTACAAAAGAGTCTAATTGAAGTTTATTGTAGTCATTATATCCAATTGGCTTCATAAGCTGTACAAGAGGATGAAATTCAACTTCATTTGCCTCTATTTTATTTCGAGTTCTTGGATGTGTTGAAACTATCACAGGCATATTATAAACTTCTGCAATTTCATTCAAGGTATCTACTAGATCATTAAAATTTTGATCACTTCCTATATTTTCTTCTCTATGAGCTGATACTACAAAATATTTTTCTTTTTCAAGATTTAACTCTTCTAAAATATTTGATTTTTTAATATCTTCTAGTTTTGAGTTTACAACTTCATATATAGGACTACCTGTCTTGATGATTCTATCAGCAGGTAATCCTTCTCTGAGTAAATATTCTCTAGCTATATCACTATATGTCATATTTATATCAGCAGTATGATCCACTATTTTTCTATTTGTCTCTTCTGGTACTCTTTGATCAAAACATCTATTTCCAGCTTCCATATGGAAAATTGGTATTTGTCTTTTTTTTGCAGGTATTGCACAAAGACAAGAGTTCGTATCCCCCAGTACTAAAAAAGCATCAGGTTTAGCTTCTTCTAAAATAGGATCTATTTTTATCAAAATATTTCCTATAGTTTCTGTGGGACTTCCCATTGCTGCATTTAAAAAATAATCGGGCTTTCTTAGATTAAAGTCCTTAAAAAACACTTCATTTAGTTCATAGTCATAGTTTTGTCCTGTATGCACTATAATATGTTCTATAGCTTCTGATTCTTCTAGTTTTGCAATAACACATGCAAGTCTAATTATCTCAGGTCGTGTACCAACTACTGTCATCACTTTTAGTTTTTTTATCGCATTATTTGTCATTTTTATACCTCTAAAAAATATGTATCTGGATTATCTTGGTCAAAAGTTTCATTTGCCCACAAAAACAACACCATCTCTTCACCACCTGTATTTTTAATATTGTGAGTATAACCAGGTATCATCTCAACTACTTCCATCTTTTTATCACTGACTTTATATTCTACTATCTCATTTCTCACTATATGTCTAAACTGTATAAGTGCTTCACCTTTAACAACCAAAAATTTCTCATTTTTTGTATGATGGTAGTGATTTCCTCTTATGATTCCAGGTGCAGTAGTGGATAGTGAAAACTGGCCAGTATCAAGTGTTTTTAGTATCTCATAAAAGGTACCTCTATCATCTTTATGACCTTTTAAATCATAAGAAAAATCATCAGTAGCTAAATAACTAAGATATGTAGCATATAATGCTCTCTCAAATCCTGAAGCTACATTAGGTATGATTAAATTAGTTCTATTATTTTTAAAGTCATAAAGTAGTTTTTCTATCTCACCTAAAGTTTTATTGTAAATAGTATCTATTACATAATATTGTTCATTACTCTTAGTATCTAGTTTACTTATAAATGATTTAACTATATCATCTATATACACTAAGTTTAATGCTACATTTTTATCATTAACTTGTATCTCTAAATCATTAGCAATATTATAGCACCAAGTAGATATAACACTGTTATAATTTGGTTTTGACCATTTACCGAACACATTAGGTAATTTATATATAAATACTTTTGCACTAGTTTGTTTAGCGTACTTTACCAGTAAATTTTCAGCTTCAAGTTTACTTTTACCATAATCATTATCAAGTTCTGACTGAACAGATGAAGATAACAATATAGGAGTTTGTTTTTTAGCTTTAATAAGCATATCAGTTATAGTTTTAGTAAGATTACTATTCCCTTCATAAAACTCTTTTATATCTTTTGGTCGATTTACACCAGCTAAATGAAATATAAAATCAACTTCCTGTACATAAGCTTCAAGCATATCTAAAGAATCTGTTTTATTATATAAATATAGCTTAGTCTTTTCATCCCTTTTTAGATGTTCGATTAAATTTTTGGCTATAAAACCATCACTTCCAGTAATAAGTACTTTCATTTAAATCACACCAAACTCTTTCAATTCATCTTGTATCTCATATAATTTAACTAACATCTTTCTTAATTCTTCCTCATTAAGTCTATGTGTATTATGTGAGTGGTATTCCCCTGCTTGGGTAACAACTTCTTCACCATCTTCAACAAACTTCGTATAGTTTAAATCTCTATTGTCAGATGGTATTCTATAGTATTGTTCCATATCTATAGCTTTTACCATCTCTTCTTTGGTAAGTAGTGTTTCATAAAGCTTTTCGCCATGTCTAGTCCCTATGATTTTCACTTCATGATTTGGCTTCTTTAACATATTTTTTAAAGTAGTAGTCAAAAGTTCAACTGTAGCAGCAGGTGCTTTTTGTACAAAAATATCTCCATTTTGACCATTGTTAAATGCAAAGATTACTAAATCTATCGCTTGATCTAAACTCATCATAAATCTAGTCATAGCAGGATCAGTAATCGTGATGGTTTTACCATCTCTTATCTGATCGATAAAAAGTGGTATAACAGAGCCACGACTTGCCATGACATTTCCATATCTAGTACATGTTATCATCGTTTCATCATCTCTCAAATTTCTACTTTTGGCAACAGCAACTCTCTCCATCATAGCCTTACTTACACCCATAGCATTTATAGGATATACAGCTTTATCTGTACTGAGTACTATCACTTTTTTTACTTTTGCATCTATAGCTGCATTTAAAACATTTTCAGTACCTATCACATTTGTTTGCACAGCTTGCATAGGATAAAACTCACAAGATGGCACTTGTTTTAAAGCAGCCGCATGAAATATAAAATCAACCCCTCTCACAGCATCTTTTACAGAGTTTACATCTCGTACATCACCAAGATAAAATTTAAGTTTGTCATTGTTGTAAACTTTTCTCATATCATCTTGTTTTTTTTCATCACGAGAAAAGATTCTAATCTCTTTTATATCTGTATCTAAAAAACCTCTTAGAACTGCATTTCCAAATGAACCTGTTCCCCCTGTAATTAATAGTCTTTTATTTTTAAACATTTTTATTTTCTCCTATATATTTTATTATTTTTAATTTTATAGATTTTAAGTTTTCTTTTGGTATCCAAATAATTTTTTTACCTAATAGCTCATATTCTATAGCTAATGTTGAATAACCACTAAGTATAATATCAACATCAGGATAATAAGTATTATCTTCTATTAATATACATTTATTATTTGATGAAAAAGCTTTTTTATATGGATCTTTATCAAATAATGGATGCGGTTTTATATAAATTATTATACCAAGTTCATTTAATATTTTAATTAATTCAATATCTAACTCTAGTTGAGCAGGTCTGGAAATAATAAATATCGATTTATTTTTATTTTCAATAGTTTTCAGTTCTAAAGTATTTTTTAATTGTATCGCATTAATATTTGAATTTTTATTTATAATATTTTTTTTAAATATATTAATACTCTGTTCATTTATATAATATAAAGTTTTTATATTTTTTAATTTATATGGTAATTCAAATCTATCATTAACAAACCCATGTTGTAAAAGCACATTATTTTTACCTATACAATCTAATAATACTGACCATCTATCATAATGATTTGAATACCAATAAGAAGTAATATTTTCTTTTTTAAGTTTTTTTAGCCCAATGTACAACATAAAATATTCAAACAATACATATGTCTGTAATACTTCAACTGGATGTTTCATATCTTTTACACTAATAAAAACCCCCTTAATAGAATAAGCCAAAGCTTTTAATAAATCATAAAAGCTTAAAACTGACATTAAATCTATTTTTATTAAATTCAATTTATTTATATTTATCCATGGAACTTCTAAATAAATGGAAGGAATTAATTCTTTATCAATACCATCTATCACTGTTTCTATTCTAGCAGATGTAGCTATTATCATACTACTACTATTTTTATCTATATTACATGAACCATAATTTAATTTTTTAATATATTTTACTAACTTAAAAACCATTAACAATGGATACAAAACAATCCAACAAAGCGTTAGTACATATAAAATACTTTTTAATATTAAATTAGATTTTATTTTTTGTATAACAATTATAGGTCTTAATACCGGTAATTTAAAATTTCTTTTTTTATGAATATTTAGCATATCAAAAGCATCAATAGCTTTTTCATTTTTTAATGCGTTAATTATACTTTGGTACATTCTTCAAATCCTTTTTTATTAAAATCTTTAATATTAATATGAATATTACATACAGAATAGAATATTTTAAAATACCCCATAAATTCATAAAATACTCTGCCCTTCCAATAGTAAAAATATGAGTAACTATATAAAAACTAAAAAAGACAACTATTCTTTTATCTGAATATTTATATAATATGGAAATTAGATATGGTAATAATATACTAAATAGAATAATACCTAAATATCCAAACTCATAAGCTTCTGCAATATATGAAGATCCTAATCCTCCTCCACTTAGATAATAATTTTCATTTAAATAATATGTTAATCTATGATTTAAATTTTCCCGTAATGTGACTGTATCAATATTTTGACCATGAGATAATAAACTTCTATTATTAACATAAACAAATGGAAATGTTAATGGCTCAAAAATATATCCCAGTGTTGTTTCTGGCATACTATTTTTATTTTCAATATACAAACTAAGTAAACTAACACTTCGTCCTTGATCGGTTAAAAAACTAAGTATTTTACTATAATCATAAGATTTACTAGAATCTAGTCTATACTGCGCATAAAATTGAGAAAAAGAGATTATGATAATAGCAAAAACAATAAATCTTTTTACATATTTTTTTATATTAATTTCATAAAAATTACCCAAATACCAAAAATAAAATAAAATTGGAAGTACCAATACCCCTCTTGATCCTTTAAGTGCATCCATAAGCATTATAAACAAAAATATATATGAATATAATTTAAATTTCTTTAATTCTGGGATTCCTGCTAAAAAAATAAAATATCCAAAAGAAAATATCATATGGGATATACCAATTAATATAAAAGGATAATGAATATTAGTAGCTGCACCAGCATAATATGAAACATAACCAACAGTCATAATAAATTTATATTCTATATATAATTTTATAAATATTAAAGGGAAAGAAAACAACATTATTTTTTTACCAATACTTACATATAATTTGTTCGAATTTAAAAGTTTTAATTTTTTAGGAATAAAGAAAAATGAAAATAAATTAATTGCTAATAAAGATAATACTGATATTAATAATGCTTCAATAATTGTAATAATTTCAAAATTGTTATTAACTAAAGAATAAAATTCTTGTATACTTGCTATATCAAATAAATCTGCAGGTACTTTTCCAAGTACAAATAATAAAAATGTACTATGAAAAAAAACCATAATATGAAAAAAACCAAAATATTTTATATTAAAATACACTAATAAACTAAATAATAACAATATATAAACTTCAAATAATTTAAAATATTCAGTAATAAAGGTATAATCTATAAAATATAATACATTAACAAATATAAAATTACTAAAAATTACTAAAAATCTAAAATTATTAAATTTCATGATACTATTTAAAGCCTTTTTGATTTGATTTTCTTTATTAAATATAATCAATAATTAACCTTTTTAATAATTTCACAATACTTATTAATCATAGTATTAATAGAAAATTTATTATCGAAATTTATAACTGATTTATCAGACAATTTATTTAAATCAATTGTATTATTTATTAATTTTTGATAAAATATAACCAGTGAATTAATTGTTGGTTCAAGAGGATAATAAGTATCTTTTTCCATAACCTCAGGAATTGAACCAACATTTGTTAGCGCTAAAGGTAAACCAACACTCATGGCTTCCAACATTGCTATAGGTAATCCTTCATCTCTGCTTGGCAATAGAAATATATCATTTTGTACTAACAGTTCAATGATGTTGTTTCTTAAGCCCAAAAATTTAATATGATTTTCAAGTTTATTATCGGAAACTAAGGCTTTAAACTTTTTAATATCTACACCTGTTCCCACAATTGTAATAGATATTTTATTTCTATATTTTATCTCTAATTTTAAAAATGCTTCAATTAAAATATCTATACCTTTTCTATAATTAATAGAAGCAACAGTAATAATCTTAACTTTTGAATTTTGATTTATTTTTTCTTTTTTTATAAATTTTGATTTAGGTATTCCATTATATACAGTATATATATTTTCATATCCTTTATTTATTAATTGATTTTTAAAAACATCTCCAAGAACAATAGTCGCATCACATTTCAAAATTGCTTTATCTAATAAATACTCCATAATATTTTCCATAAAAGTACCTTTAAACTTAGGATAATTATAATAAGTTTGTATAAGTGGATTATCACTTGAGTGAATAGTCATAATTATTTTATTATTACCTTTTTTATAAAATAAACAACTGAATATATCCTGTACAAAAATAGTTTTATCATCTTTAAATTTATTGACTATTCTTATATTCTTTATCCCTTGCAAGGGACCATTTATAATAAAACTAGCTATATTTCCAATAATAGTAGTACTTTTTATATATTTAAGGTATTTTATTAGTTTATTATCATTATGATTTTTAACTATTTCATTATTACTTGAATCATTAGTTTTAATAACTTTCCCACCAACTATTAATCTATTCAAATTTATTTGATGACATTTAAATAATTTTTGATTCTTAAATATGTTTATCATAAATGTATTTACACCATTTTTATTGTTTATATTACCTGTTGACACAATATCCAAATTAATTAATTCTTTCATTCTTTTCCTCTTAACTTTTTAAATATCAAGCTTGATATATTTTCTTTTAATAACAATAATAATCCAAAATAAAATATTGTTGTAAGCATTAAATATATACTAAAATTCAATATATTTAATAATTTAAATCTAGTAATTAGAAAAAATATACTTATTATAAATACTGTTACTGAATAAATCTTTATTTTATTGTTATCAAATAATCTAACAGCATAAATCTGATTTACTAAATACCAAGTATATATAAATTGGATAATATTCATTAAAAGAATAGAAAATAATATTTGCTCTAAAATAAATATATCCAATAAAATTAAACCTATAAATATTATATAAATAAATAAATAAAATTTAATTACTTTTTCATATTTATTTTCAATATATAAAATCTGAAAAATAAAAACATTATATAAACTTAACAATACAGTAATTGGGGCAAGATAATTTATCATATAATATGCTTCATAAAATTTATCTCCAAATATCAATAATACAATATTTTTAGAATACATAATCAATGTAATAGTGATAAACAATCCAAAAACTAAAACTAAATCTAATGACTTTCCAATAAATTCTATATATTTTTTTTCATCTTCTTTATAAAGTTGTGACGATTTTGGTAACAGTACCATACTCCAAGTAGTAATAAAGACTAAAGCTAACATTACCAGTTTATATGCTGAGGTAAATAGCCCAAGGTCTTTACTACTTAATATAAATCCTAGTATAACCACATCAAATTTTCCATAGAATGCCATTAGTAGTGATATAGAAAAACTTTTTAATGTAGATATATTTATATATTTTATATCTTTAAAATTTATATATTGTGGTTTAAATTTAACAAAAAGATATTTATAACTTATGATAAATGGTATAATCGCAGCTATAGTATAAATAGCAATAAACAAAAGAAAATCATCTTCAGACTTAATAAAAGTAAATGTGCAAACTAGCAAAATAATTTTACTGATAAAATTTCTAAGTAAAATTGATTTATGATCTCCAAAAGCGATATATACCCACTCGTGTGCAATTATCTCAATTATCATTATTAAACTTAAAATTATAAGAATCAATCCATTACCATCAACTTTTTGAAAATATGCCATTCCTAAGAGAATAATAGAAGCTATAAATATAGTAAAAAACTTAATAATAAAAATATTATTTATAATTAATGAAATTTTTTTAGGATCTTTTTTCACTAAGCCTATCTCTTTAATACCAATAATAGGTAAGCTCAATCCAGCTAATACTACCAAATAATTAATAATAGATAAATCCCAATTGTACATACCTATTTGCTCAACAGTTAAAATCCTTGATATATATGGAATAATCATAAATGGAAATAATACATTTATAACTATCTTAATACTATTAAATATCAATGAATTAGCTGTACTAATATTTGAATTTTGAAGACTAGGATTGAGTTTAATCATCATTTCAACAAATCTAACTCATCTTTAAGTAGAATAATTTGTTCATATAATTTATTATAAATATTGTTAGAGCTAATAAATATTATAGCTATATTTCTAAATAGTATTCTTGTATTAATCATAATCATTAGGAATCTCTTAATTTAACTAATACTTGATTAAGTAATGTTGATGATGTACCCTTTGTATATGGGAAAAAGACTATTCTTACACCTACTTCTTTAAATTGATTTTCAAGTTCTTCCCACTTTTCACTAGCAAACCAATCATCTCCAACAAACATAACATCAAATTTAAGTTTTTTCCACATTTCAAACTTGTCCATATCTTCTTGCGGAACTACCGAATCAACATAGCGACTTGATCTCACAATCTCCATTCTTTCGCTATGAGGTATAACTGCTTTTTTGTTTTTATAACTCACTAGCTCATCTGATGTAACACCTACAATTAATTTATCACACATACCTTTTGCATTTCTTAGTAAATTTAAATGACCGACATGAAATAAATCATAAACTCCTGAAGTGTATCCTATTTGCATTTTTAATCCTTTATTTTTAGTTTTAATATCTCTTCTTTAAATTGATTTGCTTTTCTTAAAACACAACCCTGAGTATCTATAATCATAGAACTGCCAAGTGAGATTTTATTTTTATTTTTTCCAACACTATTTACTTTACAAAATAGTGAATTGGAATCAATTGCTCTTACTATTGGCATAGCAATATTTTTATCAAGTTTTTTTATTGCTGTATCTTTATTATAATAATGAGCACTTTGATGAAGTAAAATATCACATTTCTCTTTTTTATAGTTATTTATTAACTTTACATTATCTTGATCTCGACATATCAACAAACCTATTTTATTATTTTTGAATTTAAAAATAAACTTTTTTGTTCCACTTTTAAAATATTTTTCATCGTACTCTGTAAGTGTATTTTTAAAATAATATTCTATTTTTTTAGAGCTAATAATGGCACTTGCATTATATATTTTATTATTTTTATACACTATAGTTCCCACTATAACTATTTGAGTGTCATTAATTATATTTTGAATTTCTTTTAATGGTTTAAAAATTGTACTTTTATCTATTTTAATCACTTTCTTTAAATTGTAACTAGTCAAAGACAACTCAGGAAATACCAAAATATCAAACTTATTACTTTTAGTTATTTTCATGATTTTATGCAAATTCTTTTTATAGTTTTTCTTTATTTTTATTTGAGCTAATATTATATTCATTGAAAATACTTTTTCACAAATAGTTCTATATTTATTAACATCCATATTTTCATCGCGAAACTATGGTCAATACTTAGTCTATCACTATTAAGCCATTTTTCTATATTTTTGGTATTGTAGATATTTCTTTCTTTTGCTTCATGAGATAACAATAATTTTTTAGCATATTCATTAAAGTGACCTCCAAACCAATCATTTAAAGGTACTGGAAAACCCATCTTTTTTCTATATAATATTTCATCTGGTATTAAGTCTTCATATGATTTTTTTAATACATATTTTGGAGTATCGTATATTTCTGATATTTTATCACTCATTAATAATTTACTATTTTCTTTCTGTTTTTCATTATTCCATTTTAGTTTATATTTAACAGGAATAGTAAAAGCAAATTCAACTAATCTGTGATCTACAAAAGGCACTCTAGCTTCTACTGATGAGGCCATAGTTGTAGTATCGACTCTGTGAAGTAATCCTACTATATGAATTTTTTCAAAAGTATACATTAGTTTGTTATAGTATGATTCATTTTTTAATTCATTAAAATAAAACATAAATTTGTTTATTAACTTCTCTTCTATAGTTTCTAAATCTATGTTTTTATGTAATAATTCTTGTTTATCTTCAAATGATGTATAGCTATATATATTTATAAAATGTTCAAGTTCATCATTAAAAGAGTCTTTTAAATATTTTTTTATAAAATTTCTACACAATTCTTCTTTTTCATTATTTGATAAATCTAAACTTTCAATATCTTTGATTCGTTCATAATCATAGGGTGATCTAAATATTCTACCATACCCGCCAAAAATTTCATCAGCACCTTCTCCTGACAATACAACTGTTATATGTTTTTTCAGCTCTTTTGACATAAGATAAAGTGGGACTTCATTTGGCACAGATAAAGGTGCATCTTTATAATCAATAAGATTTTCCATAGTTTCTAAATAATTTTTTCCTGATAAAATTATTTCTCTATGCTCTGTGCCATATTTATTTGCAATAACATTTGCATATTTAAACTCATTGAATCCTTCTTCTTCGAAACCTATGGTAAATGTTTTAATAGGGTTATTTGAATTATTAGCCATTAGTGCTGTTATAACACTACTATCAACTCCACCTGAAAGAAAAGCACCAATTGGAACATCAGAAATCATTCTATACTCAACAGAAGACTTTAATATTTTACGAAGTTCTACGATATAATATTCTTCGCCTTTGTCATTGCTTTGCTCTTTAAATTTATCTGTAACATTCCAATATTCAATTATTTCTATTTGTTCAGATTTTATTTTTATATAATGTGCAGGAGCCAGAGAATTTATATCTTGAAAAAATGTATCATTTAAGATAGGATATCTAAATGACATATAAGAAGATATTGCATTTAAGTTTAATTTTCTATCAATATTTTCCAATTCTAAGATTGATTTAATTTCTGACGAAAATATAAATTTACTGCAATCATTAAAGTAATATAAAGGTTTAATTCCTAATCTATCTCTTACTATATATGATACATCATTTACTTCATCATTTATAGAAAATGCGAACATTCCTATAAAAAAATCAACACATTTAATACCATATTCTATATAAGAATTCAATAATACCTCAGTATCGCTAGAGGTATTAAATATATATCCTTTTTCTATTAAGTCTTTTTTAATTTCTTGGTAGTTGTAAATTTCACCATTAAATACTAATGTATAATTTTTACAACATGACACCATAGGCTGTTTTGCATGTGAATCTAAATCAATAATGCTTAATCTTCTATGTCCAAAAATAAAGTTGTTTTTCTTTAAAATATCAGAATCATCAGGTCCTCTATGTTCTTGTAAATTTAATGCTATTTCAAATTTATTATAGTTAATTTCAACATTCTGTTTAAAATTAATTTGTCCTAGAATTCCACACATTAGGTATTATCTTTTATTACATATTTATTAGATAATTGCTCATAATCTTTAATCATAATATCTAAAATATCAATTTTTTCTTTTGAAGCGGCAGAAATAATTTCTTTATATTTTATTTCTAAACTATTATTATTTATAATACGAGGACAATTATTCATTTTTAATATTTTTTTAGTCCAGTATGTTTTCTTTGTTCCTAAAAAATTTGCCATTTGAGAACAGACAGGTATAGGATTACCAACTAAATCATCAAATAATATAAACATTACCTGCTCTTTGTTATCATCTGATAGATTATTATAACTCTCAATATTTTTATAATAATGATAATGTATCATCATTATATTTCTATCAATGGTAGTAGCACTATGATATTCATCTTCCCACCCCATAGCATATAATGGTACAATTAAATTATTGTACTCATAAGAAAATTGAAACTCTCTTGGATCAGTACCAATCCTATGCCCAAATCCTCTTCTTTCCCAATCATGTATTACCTCTATTGGATTTCTTAAAATATAAATAATTTTTAATTCTTTATTAAATGTATTAAAAAATAATTCTGCATTTTTCAATGCATCATGAGGAGCTTCATTTAAAATTGGGTTAGTATCATTTATTAATTTTATTATAGAATCACCTTCTGGTCCAAATGCTCTTTTAAAATATCTTAATGGAAAAGGATTATTTAATACACTAGTACTATCTCCAAATCTAAAATTAATATCTCTACTTATCATTGTATGATAAAGCTGTTGGTCTGCTTCTGTTTGCATAGCAACAATAGCAGCATCATCACTAATTTTACCTAAAGAGTGAAATCGAGGTATTGTATCAAACATCATATCATTTCTTTGTTTTTCAATTCTTTCAAAACTTGCTAGTATTTGTGACAACATGCCTTTACCAGAACTTCCAATTCCATCTGCAAACACTATTTCTCTTGATAATCTATTATTTCTTATTAATTTAATATTATTATTTACTTCCATTTTGCTAAATTCATCCCTTTATTTAATATTCCTACTCTCGCTTTTGCTAACCCATCACCAATAAAATTAAATAAATTAGCTGTAGCAACAGCATTAACATCAGGTATTTCCAATCCACTTATCAGATGACTTTCATTTCCAGCTCCACCTGCTATAATAACTGGAATATTTATACCTTTTATTACTTTATTGATAGTGTCAAAGTCATATCCAAAACCAGTACCATCTTTATCCATTGAGTTTAAGTATAATTCTCCTATATTTAAGGTTTTTAAGTAATCTAAATATTCTTCTAATTTCATATCTAATTTTTTTGTACCATCTTGTATATATACTTTAAACTGCTTATCTATCACCTTATAATCAATAGAAGCTACTACGCTTTGTGATCCATATACTGAAACCAACTCTTTTACTAGTGCTTTATCAGTAAAAAGAACAGTATTTAAAACAATTTTATCTGCTCCATTATCAAAAAGCAATTTTGCATCATCCATTGTTCGTATTCCTCCACCTACAGCGATAGGTATAAATACATCATCCGCAAGATTACTTAATGTCTCAGCAAATAGTTTCATATTTTTATCTTTTTTTGAAGCATTTAAAATTATTAATTCATCTAAAGAAAATGCAATATCTTGAAACTTATAATTCTTTTCTAACCATCTTAATTTTCCTACTTTTTGAAGTCTAAAATTTCTACTTTGATTAAAAAATCCATTTTCATAAATTAGTGTAAAAATTATTCTTTTTCTTAACATTAAAAATTCTTTATAAAATTTTCTAATAGTTTTAACCCATTAGTTTGACTTAATTCAGGATGAAATTGAACTCCTAAAATATTTTCTACTTCATAACTTACTATAAATTTATCTCCATATTCACAAAAAGATTGATTTATATTTTGATCAGAGTGCATTTGATAACTATGAGTAAAATAAAAATCACTTAAATTATCCAAGCCTTTATATAGTTTATAATCTTTATAAAATTCCACTTGATTAAATCCTACATGTGGTACTTTTAAATTTTTTATATTAAATTTTTTAACATTTGAATCTATAAATTTTAAACCATCTGAGAAACCATCTTCTTCACTTGATTGACCCATAAGTTGCATACCTAAACAAATACCTAAAATTGGTTTTTTATTTTCTATAACTACTTCATGTAAAATTTTATCTAAATTTAATTTTTTAATATTAGCCATTGCTTTAGTAAATGAACCTACACCAGGTAATATTAATTTATCTGCTGATTGTATATCATCTGGTTTATTGGAAATAACAATATCATCAACCTTCAAGTACTTTAACGCACTTGTTATTGATTTTATATTACCCATTCCATAATCAACAATTACAATTTTCATATACTAAAATCAACTCCAACTTCAAATTTTGGTTCCCATATACCATCTATTTTTTCAAATAAATCTGTGTTTGCATAACTATCAAGTACTTTATCAAATTCTTCTTTTGTCATTTTATAATACTCTAAATAAGTATCTATTAAATCATGAGGATAAGCATTATCATACATTTTTACTAAATTCAAAGCTTGGTCTCGTGTCATTGAACCTCTTCTTATTTCAATACCTGCATCTTGTGTCGCTCTACCAAAACCAAATTTAAGATACATCATATATGCATGAAGTGCATATAATGCTTGATCATTTTGAGAAAAGTTAGTAAAAGTATCATGATTACCATCTTCTTTTTCTATTAATCCACAATTTTCTTTTGCTACAATATAATTTCTATAAGAATCCCATGCTTCATAATAAGACCAATGCGTAAATGATAAACCAATTTCTGATATTTCTTCTTCTGTCGGAAACTTAAAAAATGCTAAGTCTGCTTCACTTATGTCTCCATCTGCTTTAATTCTATCAAATACTTTTTCATGTCCACCTTCTAGATAAACTCTTTTCATATATTCTATATCATAAAGAGCATTATTCTTACTTTCAGTTGAACCACCATATTCAATTTCACCATCTTCTCCATAAAATATTAATGGAATTTTAAAATTTGTAGCTGTTTTTATAACTGCTGTCATAATTGCAATTAACCAACCATAATATGGAAAACCTTTTTCAATAAAACCATACTTATTTAATCTATCTAATACTATAGGATTACAAGATATATGTATATGATTATATCCAGATTGTATAAAGTTAACTAAGTTTTGATCTCCTATTTCAAGTGACAATGCTGGCTTAACTGTTATAGCCAAAGGATTCATTCCATACTTGTGTTTTAATTGATGAGCAACATATGAACCATCTTTTCCACCACTAACAGGAACTATACAATCAAAATTGCCCATAGTTGACCTATATTTATCTAAAAGATTAACTAATTCTGTTTCTCTTGGCTTCCAGTCAATCACTTTTTTTTCTTCCAACCATTGGCAAGCATTACAATAACCCCTATTATCAAATGCTATTCTAGGTCTTGTTGACATATTTAAACAGTTTTTACACCAAAATATTTTTTTATTTCTCATTTATTATTTCCTTTTTTATTATTATAATATAAAACCATCATCTACAACTATATTCTGTCCATTTACATATCTACTCATATCACTAAGTAAATATACTAAAGTACCTTTTAAATCACTTTTATCCAACATACCTTTATTTAAACATTCTTTTTTATACTTATTTAAAAACTCTTGAGGCTGATTATCAAATATTCCACCAGGACTTAAAGTATTTACTTTTATATTCATACCTTTAAAATACTTTGCCATATACTTTGTCAAATGGATTAATCCAGATTTTATAGCAGCATATTCTACAGGCATAGTCATGCTTGTACCCTCATATATTTCAAATCTTGGTGCTACTAGCCCATATATTGATGATATATTTATAATGTTACCATAGTTTTGATTTTGAAAGTATTTTGCAAACTGTTGTGAAGTGGTAAAATATCCACCTAGATTAAGTCCTAAGTTTTCTTTAAAATCATCGTACTCTACATCAAAAAAATGTTTACCATAGTTTTTATTTCTAGGATATGCGTTGTTCACTAGTGCGTCTATCTTTCCATATTTTGTATCTATATAATCTATACACTTAACCAATGATTCTTTTGATGTTATATCAAGTTTTATAAAATCTATATTTTTAGTATTTAGTTCTTTTGATAAAGTCTCTTTTACTTCAATCCCTATCTCTTCATTTATATCTGCAATGATAGCGATACCATCATTTTCTACTACAGCTTTTACAAACTCTTTTCCTATTAAACCTGCTCCACCTGTGACTACTACTACTTTACTATTTAGCATTGTTATTTTCCTTCATCAAAAACTCTACAAACTTATAGTCAAGTTCTGTATCTATATCGATAGATCTCTCTTCTGGCATCACATATAGTCCAGTGTTTTCTAAAAATAATTTATTTTGATTTAATATAACATCTCTTTTCCATATATATATAGAAGCATTCATATCATAGCTTTTTGGGGCATCTTGTCTTCTGACAATAGCATCATCTAATGTTTTAGATAAATATACTTTGCCATTTTTATCTTGCTCTACTAGATTAAAATAGGGGCTTTTTCTACTTGGCATTGCAGTTATTAGGTTGTCATTGTTATCATTCTTGAATTGTTCGTACGCATTTACAATATCTTCTATATTTCTAAGTGGTGCTGTTGCATCTAAATCTATTAGATAATCAAATTTTTTATTATAATATTCTTCACTTCTTTGAAAAGCATCTCTTATTACATCAAATTTTCCAGCAGTGTCACTTGCCATCTCTGCACTTCTTTTAAAAAACACTTCTGCTCCATATTTTTTAGCTATATTTGCTATATCATCACTATCTGTACTTATAACAATATGATCAAAAAGTCCTGAAGCTTTTGCCTGTTCTATAGTATACACGATGAGTGGTTTACCATGAAGTTCTTTGATATTTTTATTTTTGACACCTTTGCTTCCACCTCTTGCACATATTGTACATAATATATTAGTCATTATTTTGCTCCTGTATAGTTGATATTGTACTCATTACTTTTATTCCTTCTTGAATAGTACAAATATTTTTTTGCTCTTCAAAAATATCTAAATGCATTTTTTCAAACATATAATTTCTTTCAAGATTAGAAAAACTATAAACTTCTTCTAGTCCTAGCTTATTCTTTTTGATTAATTTATTTGATATGAAATCTAATTCATAACTATTTTCAAAAGTTTCTACAAGTAATTTTCTATGTGTAATTTTACTGATATAATCTATAGATATATTTACCATCACATTTTCATCGGTTTTACCTATTAACATAGTTAAATCATCAGAATCTATTTCTAAATCAGAGATTTTTCTTTGATAACTTTTAATTTCTTCTATTTTACCAAAAAGCCACTGAACATAATCTATCTCATGACTCAAATCCAGTAAAACTCCACCACCCTCTTCTTTTTTGGCACTATAACTTTTTTTATAGTCCGTACCAGGTCGCCATGAAGGTAAATTCTGCCCACATTTTGCATGTGCAAATACTATAACTTCATCTTTTAAAAACAACTTTAGTTTCGCTAATAACGGATTAAATCGTAGTACATATCCTACAAATACTTTATTATTATTCAATGTCAATTCTTTTCTTGTATCAAAAAGTGGTTTTTCACAAAATATTATTTTATTTGAAATATTTTCATCTAAATATTTTAATTGCTCAAAATGCTTATTCGTTTCAGAGGCTATTACAAAATAATTATATGTATCAATATTTTTAACCTTGGCTAATGATGAAAAGGTTGTTTTATCTTTTAAAGTTTGTTTAGTGACTATATCTATTGAATCTATATTTTTAAAACTTGATAATACTTCTTCATGTCTTTTTCCAATAGAACCATATCCTATGATTAGAACTTTCAATTAGAACACCTCATAAAATTCATCGTTAGCCTTCTCAAATTCTTCAATTCGCCCAATATCAAGCCAATACTCATGAATAGGAAATGATATACTTTTTAATTTTTCTTCGATAACCTTTTCAAAAAGTGTGGGCATATCATAAAACTCATCATCAGGTATAAAGTCTAACACATCGCTACTTAAGACATAAATACCACCACTTACAAAGAACTTATGTACAGGCTTTTCTTCTATACTTAAAATATTTTCTCCATGAACATTTACAACCCCGTAAGGAACTTGAAAGTCATACTCTCTTACTCCCATTGTTGCTAAAGAACTGTTATGAAGATGGTATTGCATCATATTGTCAAAGTTTATGTTTGTTAGTAAATCGCCATTCATCACAAAAAAAGATTTATCAAGCTTATCTCGTATAAGACTCAATGCTCCAGCTGTTCCCATTCTTTTGTTCTCATGAATATACTCTATATTTACACCAAACTCTAAACCATCTTTAAAGTACTCTTCTATTATTTCTGCTTTATAACTTACACAAAGTACAATATTTACAAATCCATACTTTTTAAAATTGCCAATAATTGTCTCAAGTATGGGCTTATTTCCAACTTTCAACATTGGCTTTGGTGTGTTGTCAGTTAGTGGCCGCAGACGTGTGCCAAGACCTCCAACCATAAGAACAACTTTGTTTGTTTTTGTCTTAGGTTTTAAAAGCTCATCAATCTCTTCTATACCTACTAGTTTTCCATCGTTATCTACTATAGGCAGCTGATGAAGTTTTTTTGATATTGCTATTTCGATTATTTTTTCTTTAGTATCTTCTATACTACATACTGTAGGTGTTTTAAAGATTATACCCTCTATCGAATCATCAAGAGATAAGTTATTTAAAAGACCTCTTCTGATATCTCCATCTGTAACCGTACCCAGTAACTTTTCACCTTCATCTATAACTAGTGCTATTTGCATTGCACCACTATCGATTATTTTTAAAGCCTCTTTTATAGTTGAAGTTGGTTTAAGTAGTATATTTTTATAATTTTTCATATTAATCCTTCAAATCAAAAAATGATTTTTTTAATATATTTTCTAAATCAATCTTTTTTATCTCTTCTATTATCTTTAAGCTTGCACTGCCATCACCGTAAGGATTTACAGTGGATTTTAGTTTTTCATAAAATTCACTTGAATACAATCTTTCAAATACCTCTGAAATACTCTCTTTATCTGAAGAGCAGTTTATAACACTATTAGCCATTATACGACCTTTTTGTCTATCTCCAATGTTTATAGTTCCTATTTTGAAACTTGGAGCTTCTGCTAGTCCACTAGAACTATTTCCCACCATTGCATCTACATACTGCAGAGCACTTAAGTATCTGAGTTGTCCTAATGATGTAAATCCTACTGCTTTATCGCTATTTTTACTTACATAATCATCTATCATACTATTTATAACTCTTCCATCAGTATCACTATTTGCTTTTGTCAAAATTATGTTTGTATCTTCTAACTCATCTACTGCGTTTAGCAACTCTTCAAATTGCTTTTTTGCTGTAGAGTTTTCAAGCGTTACAGGGTGAAAAGTGATTAAAATATTTTTCTTATTTAATTTAAATTTAATAGATTTTTCAAACTCTTCTTTGGAGAGTAGTTCAAGTCTTTTAATGTTTTCTATGCCCATACCACCAACATTAAAAACTCTACTTGGATGTTCCCCAAGTTGTATAACCCTGCTTTTATACTCATCTGTTGCAGTAAAATGTATGTGACTCATTTTTGTAATACTATGTCGTATAGACTCATCAAAAGCACCCTCAGTCGTCTCACCACCATGAAGATGAGCAATAGGTATACGAGCTATCATTGCACTACTTACAGCAGAAAATATCTCATATCTATCTCCAAGAACTACTAAGATATCTGGTTGTAGCTCTTCATAAGCATCAGCAAAAGATATTTGAGCTAAACCCATAGATTTTGAAATTCCAACTGAAGTATCAGAAGAGAGTAACATCTCTATTTTTTTGTTTATCTTGAAATCTTTTTCTATCTCTTTATATGTGAGTCCAAACTCTGGTGAAAGATGCATACCTGTTACGATGATTTGAAGTTCGAGTTCACTATCATCTTGTATCTCTTTCATTAGCCAATAGAGTAGTCCATATTCAGCGCGAGTTCCTGTTACTACACATATTTTTCTTTTACTCATATTAGTTCATCTTCTACATAATCTTTTACCGCAGCAGTGCCAATAATCTCGTCCCATCTCATTGGGCTTATTCCATTTCCTGGTCTTTTAATAGATAAATTTTCAGAAGTTAAAAGTTCACCTTTTAGTATATTTTGAGATGCTACTATTGATTTTCTTGCAATATTTATGTTTGGTGTTTCGCTTTTTGATGGTTTTTTCACACTACTTCCAAGTGCAAGTTCAATGTTTCTAATTGCTTTTACCATCTCAATTAATTCATAAGGCTCAAGGCTCGCCTTGTGGTCAGGGCCTTGCATTGTTTTATCAAGAGTAAAGTGTTTTTCAATACAACTCGCTCCCATTGCTACGGCAGCAATGTCCACTTCTATACCTAAAGTATGATCACTATAGCCATAAGCAACATCAAACGCAGTTCCAATCGTAAGCATTGCGTTTAGGTTCACATCTTCCATAGGTGTTGGGTACATAGTATTTGCATGAAGTACTGTGATGTTCTCTTTTAAAGTACCTGCGTTTATAAGTACATCAAGAGAGTCTTCTATTTCGCCCATATCTGCCATACCTGTTGAGAGAATCACCTTTTTGTTTAAACTACCAATATGTCTTAAATATGGAAGATTTGTAATTTCTCCACTTGGAACTTTAAATATTTCAAGTCCTAATTCACTAAGTAGTTCTACACTATCATGGTCAAACGGAGTTGAAAGAAACATAATATTTTTGCTATTACAGTACTTTATAAGTTCATGATGTGTCTCAATGTCGAGTTCAAGTTTTTTAAGCATATTAAATTGTGAATCATCACTATCACTCATGTTTTCTTTTTGATATTGAGCTTTTTGTGCACTCTTAGATACCAGTTTTTTCGCTTTAAAAGTTTGAAACTTTACCGCATCTACTCCTGCTTCTACTGCAACATCAATTAATTTTTTTGCTAGTTCAATAGAGCCATTATGATTAACGCCTGCTTCTGCTATTATAAATACACTCATTTTACCAAGCTCCCTGCTTTTACAAATTTACTAATTTCAACATACTCTTTAGAAGTTGCATTACTCCCAAAAAAAGTATTCTCTTTTACAGTTACACCACCATTTATGACTGCGGCAGTTGAGACATGACAATAATCTTCTACAGTTGAGTCATGTTCTACTAATGCTTTTGAATTGATAATACAATTTTTTCCAATTTTTACACCTGCGTTTATAAGAGCATTGTGCATAATAATAGTTCCTTCATCTATAAAAGAGTGTTTTGATATATAAGCAAATGGTGATATAATTATTGGTAAATTATATCCTATATCTTTTATAGTATTAAATAATTTAACTCTTAAAGTATTTGACTTTATTTGACCTACAGTTACTATAGCATTTTTATAATTTTCAAATAAGTTTGGTAAATCATCATCAGAAGCAATTATTTCATATCCTAAAACTTTTTGACCTACTAACTCTTTTTTATCTATAATACCAGCTATTGTAAATTTATTTTCTTGCTCTATGACATCTATCACGCTGTGACAATGTCCGCCACCACCGATTAAAAGTATTTCAGGTTTATTTTTCATCTACAGTACCACACTACTTGTAATATTTACTACTCGTTCTTCTAAGTACTTTGAATTACTAAGGTCTGTAGATTGAGCATATTTGAACATTTCTAATTCATCCATTAGCTTCCATATTGGTCTTGTCATTACACCATTTTTATTGGTATATTCAAGAAACTCATCTCTAATAGTTTTGTCTTTTAATATCACAGCTTGTAGCCAATAATTTGATTTACTATCTTTTGGCTCTTTTATAAAGTCAATATCATCATAAGATTTAAAAAATTCTTCATATTTAGAAGCTAAATCTCTTTTGTTTTCTACAAATTTATCTATCTGTTCCATCTGAGCTACTAAAAGTGCAGCATTTAAGTTTGGCATACGGTAGTTGTATCCTATCATATTGTGTCTATACTCATAAGGATGTGGTATTTTTGCCGTTGTTGTAAGATGTTTAGCTTTTTTTGCTAAAGCATCATCATCAGTTACTATTACTCCACCACCACCTGAAGTGATGATTTTATTTCCATTGAAACTAAAAGCAGATATTTTTCCAAAAGTCCCTGTATGTTTATCTCCATAATATGTACCTAAAGATTCAGCACTATCTTCTACTAAAGCTATATGCCATGTGTCACAGATATCTTTGATCCCTTGTATTTTACAAGCATGACCAAATGTATGCATAGGTACACATGCTTTTATAGTTTTACCTGTAGTTTTATTTATACATCTATTGTCTTTTATTTCACAATTGTTTTCTAAAAAGTCATTTAAGCTCTTTGGACTAAGCCCCATAGTATCAAGATCAACATCTACAAATATTGGCTTTGCCCCACAATAGTCAATAGCATTACATGTAGCTATAAATGTGAGTGGCTGAGTGATAACTTCATCATCTTTTTTAACATCTGACAAAAGTAAAGATATATGAAGTGCTGATGTACCGTTAACAGTAGCTATAGCATATTTACTACCAACTTTTTTAGCAAATATCTTTTCAAATTCATCTACATACTTACCTACACTTGATACAAATGTAGAGTCTATACAGTCATTTAAGTATTTTTTTTCATTACCTATAAATCTGGGCTCATGAAGTGGTAAAAAGTCTGTAGTGTTATAAATATTTTGTATAAAGCTAATTAATTTATCCATCTACAGCCTCCAGCTATGCTAAAGCATATAGCTTCTGGTTTCGATCCTAAAAGAGTGAAACTATTCACTCTTTTTATACGGTTCTCACATCTTACCATCTAAATATCTCCCAGTTTCTTTATGTCCAAAATCAGGTATAAGAGTGAAAAACTCTTTTACTATTTGTTCTTTTGTCCAAGATAGATTTTGTTTATATGATTTGATAGTATTTTCAAAAGAGTTTAATAACTCTTCATCAAAATCTACTTCATTTTTGATTACACCAAGGTTTGTGAATCTTTTCATATCAAGAGTTTCAGCATCTGTGAAAAATTCTTCAAAATCTTTCTCACCTGTAGTATCACTCCCAGTGAAAAGACATGGCCATTTACCTTGAGCTGGCAAAGTTTTGGCTAATTCTCGTGCTTCATCTTCAGTACTACAAAGGTATGGTTCATATCCTTTTGCTTCAAGATATTTAATAGCAATATCTGCAAATGAGATAAGATCTAAATCTTCACTTAATTTAGGGAAGAATATATCTCTATTTTCTCCAAAGATACAAGACATAAGACATAGCTCACCACTCTCTTGTGGAGTTACAAAATATCTTTTAATATCATTTGGAGCTACTATTGGTTGGTTTTTTTCTATTCGTTGGTTAAAACCATGAAGAAGTGAACCATCACTAAAAGCAACATTGGCAAATCTTGCCATTGATACTTTCATATCAAGAGAATTTCTATGTACAAACATCTCCATAATTCTTTTTGATGCACCCATCATATTTACTGGATTTGCTGCTTTATCTGTGCTCACACAAAAATACTTTTTAGTTCCATTTTGAATTGATTGTTTAATAGTTTTATCTGTATTGAAAATATTAGTTTCAATCATTCTCATAAGAGTATATGGATCTTTTTCACTTCGCACATGTTTAAGTGCTGATAAGTTTAATACATAATCATACTTACCATCATTTTTAATAAAAGCATCGTATTCTAAGCTTCCAATATCAAGTGCAAATGTAGCAAATTCTCCATCTATATATCCAAAAGAAGAACGAATATCTCTCACTAGCTCTACCATATTATTTTCAGATATATCTACTACATGAAGTTTTTTAGGATTTCGTTTAAATATCTCTTTTGTTACTGCTTGACCAATACTACCAGCTGCTCCTATTACTAAAAAAGACGAAGATGAAACTATAGATTTTAATTCTTCTTTATTGTGTTGTATATCATTTTTTAATAATGGTTTTGTACGACCGATTAGGTTTAGAATATTTGTCATTTAATTAGCTCCTATATGTTTTTGAACTTTTGACAGGATTGAAATCCCACACCCATTTGGCTCAGTTGGGTGCGAGGTTTTAACCTTGCCTATATTCATATTAACCATGGTTGTATCCATCAGGATTGTTAGATTGCCATCTCCAGCTGTCTTGACACATATCTTCTATGGTTTTTGTAGCTTCCCAGTTTAGAAGCTTTTTAGCTAATGATGGGTTTGCGTAGCATTTTGCTATGTCGCCTACTCTTCGGGGTGCTATTTGGTATGGTACTTTTTTTGAAGATGCTTTTTCAAAGGCTTTTATCATGTCTAGTACTGAGTAGCCTATGCCTGTGCCGATGTTTACTGTTAATGGCAGGGTTGAAACCCCGCACCCAGATTCTTCTTTTTGGGTGTGGGGCTCTAAGCCTGCTTTCGTAGAAGTCTGGCATCCAGAAGAGGTTTTAACCTTGCTTATATAATCAATAGCCTTTACATGTGCATTTGCTAAATCAACTACATGGATATAATCTCTCACTCCTGTACCATCGTGTGTATCGTAGTCTCCACCAAATACACTTAATACTTCTCTTTTTCCTACAGCTGTTTGAGATATAAATGGCATTAGGTTGTTTGGGATTCCATTTGGGTCTTCACCTATAGTTCCACTTTCATGTGCACCTACTGGATTGAAGTATCGTAGTATTGCTATTTGAAAAGTATTGTCACTTGTGTATAGGTCATTTAAGATTTGTTCTATCATGTATTTTGAAGTACCGTATGGGTTTGTAGTAGCTCCTGTAGGATCGTTTTCTTCTAGTGCTTTGTAGTTTGAAGCTGATACTTCGTTGTATACTGTAGCAGATGAAGAAAATACTATCTTTTTACAATTGTTAGCTTTCATCATAGCTAGTAGTACTAGTGTTCCGTTTACATTGTTGTCATAATAAGACAATGGATTTGATACAGATTCTCCAACTGCTTTTAGACCTGCGAAGTGGATCACTGAGTCTATGCTGTGTGTTGCAAATAAGTCTTGCAATGCTTGTCTGTCTCGTATGTCGCCTTGAACAAATTCTATAGTTTTGCCTATGATCTTTTCTACTGCTTTTAGAGAGTTTTTTGAAGAGTTACAAAGATTGTCATATACTATGAAGTCATAATTAGCTTCATGTAGTGCTATGAGTGTATGTGATGCTATGTATCCTGCTCCACCTGTAACTAAAATATTCAATTAGTTTCCTCCATATTTAAGATAATATAAGCATGAGGATTTTCTATTAAATTAGATTTATCAATCCCTAATTCATTTAATCTTCCATACTTTAGATTTACATCATAGTAGTCATTGATATTATCTAGTCCTATTACAGTATGACCTTGGTCTAAAAGTTTTTTAGCCAAATGAAAGCCTATAAATCCTGCTGTTCCTGTTACAAGTATCTTCATATTGTTACATATCCTCCAGTTTTTGGGCTACCTTGAAATTTTATTTTATTTTCATCTTTAAGTTGTTTAAGATATCTTTCTACACTTCTAAGTGAAATATTTGTTAGTTCACTTATTTTATT
>Ga0233437_1002509_pt1 | contig 27394 bp, 21 predicted proteins | sample SI_122_August201_FD_182714 | JGI IMG/M metagenome (GOLD analysis project Ga0233437, IMG submission 182714) | Seawater microbial communities from Saanich Inlet, British Columbia, Canada - SI_122_August2016_200_MG | ecosystem: Environmental > Aquatic > Marine > Inlet | place: Canada: British... | reverse complement strand
AGCTGAAAGGCGTGCTGCTGATTCATCCCTGTCGGCACACCTGAAATATAAGAAATTTTGAAAGACCATTCATAATTCTTGCACACACTTCGATACATTTTTGGGAGGCGTCTGCACTAACTGCTATTTATTGCAGCCTTCAAAGGAATAAATATTGCTGCAATATCAATTAGATATTCCGACAGAAAACATCTTGCCAAGGCGGAGGCATTTTCAACCTCCACCCTGGCTTGATTGGTTTATGCCTGTCAAGATTTTGCGAAGTTTGACATTAATCATTTTTGTGGGGTATTCTCGGCCACGTATGTGAGCCAATTCAAGACTTCCTCTTAGAAAAACTATCGGTTCTTGAAAGGACGAGATTCCAATGACGGACGATGTTGAAAAAAGATCTTCTATAACAATAGGATACAGTGCTTTTAGGCTATTTGACGAATGCTACGAGTATAATGAGAATGCCTGCTATATAGCCGATACACCTGAATCGCTGCGCGTGTTCCTTACCGGTGCAGACTTTTCTGTAAACGATTATGAGACCGTCGCAATTACGCCTTCTGATTTACTCGATGACTTCGGTTGTTCAAATTGGGAATATGCTCTAGAGCCTGAAGCCTTGTCGAGATTTGAGAAAGAGGCTGAGACTTCCGGCATCGGCTTTACGGTAACTCCGTATGAAGATTTCTTAGGCCAACAACCCGAGCTGTTCATTGTCCATGTAAACACGTTGAATCAGGCCCTCCCCGACTCCCAATCTCTTCGAGTATTATCTGAAACCATTAAAGATCTGGAGCGTTACGACGGTGTTTATAAGCGGGAATCGGTCAATGCCGCCATTGAGCTGAAAGATGAGATAACCCCTGCTCTTATTGATGTTTTAGAGAAAATTATCATTTCTCCGAATGAATACGCCGGCAGGAATAACTATCATGCCCCTGTTTACTCGGCGATGCTGTTGGGGCACTTTAGAGAGGCAAAAGCCCATACCGCGATTGTAGAAGTTTTCAGCCTTCACCTGGACATTTTAGATGACCTTTTCGGTGATCTTGTTTATGAGGACCTGCCGGCTATTCTGTTAAGAACTTGCGGCGGCTCCTTTGATGAAATCAAATCTCTGGCAATGGATCGTTTGGCATGGACCAACTCCAGATACGCCGCATTGAAATCCATGGTTCTTGGAGTGATGGATGGGGTCTTGGACCAGGATGAAACTCTGGAGTTTTTCTGTTCACTTTTTACTGGAAAAGAAGCTGAGCCTCAATCTGATTTCTGGAGTCTCCTAGCCACCTGTGTTTATGAACTTTACCCAGAAAATGTGATGGAAACCATCAAAAATGCCTACGATGAAGAACTGATTGATCCGGATATAATCAGTTTACACAATTTCAAGTCAGCCTTAGAAGAACAAGGGAAAGAGGAATTTCTTGAAAAATACAGGGTTGAACAAAAACGAACGTCAATGGACGACATCCATGGGCGTATGTCTTGGTGGGCCTGTTTTAATCGAGAAATGGACATGCCTCGGATAAGCAGTTCGCCTAAACCAAAACGAAAACCGAAGAAGTCCAAGAAGAAGAAAATAAGGAAAAAGATGCGGAAGGCTTCGAAAAAGAAGAACCGCCGATGAAAGGGGCCTTTATACTGTTGTTCCCCCCAAAGATTTTAGAAGAGAAAAATGTTTCCGTGTCGCGTTCCCTTATTCGATTTTGATCCAAAAATGGTAATTATCAGCTGTATGCAACCTGTACATACTGCTATGTCTCTCAGGTGCGTAACCACTAAAAATAACTGCAATATCAATATGATATTCAACCATAACTTCATTTTAATAGATCTGCTCTCTTGACAAGATTAATCAGGTTTTGACAAAAAGTACTTTCATGGTCTATTCTCAATTAATCACATTTTAACGGCTGAAAAGCGATACACAATATATGGGATGGGTCGCGCAGTTTCTCTATTTTGTCTGCACCGGAAACAGGCTCGCAATCTCCCAGATGAATGCCGCTGCTCAAAAAACTATCACGGCCTATCGGTTTCGCAAGTTGATTTCCTTGGCAATGGCTGAAATCCGGACGGTAGCCAGGGCAATTTGATCGAGACATTGGGCGATCACCGCGGGTCTGGCGGTATCAGTAGAAGGCTCTGTAAGCGGCCCCAACGCGTCATTCGCGGTGATCCATCGGCTTAACACTTCCGGGCGCCAGGCGACCGCATCAATCCGATCGGCGCGACGATGGTCTTTCTGAAATTGCCCGGCCACCCGCAACAGATTTTCCCGGGCCTGCCGGGCGTAATCGCCAGCTGCCTGGAAAAGAGGTGCCAGCAAGACATGGTCCGGCTCCAGACTGATGAGAAAGCTCATATACTCCAGGCTGGCATCGATCTCCTGAATACAGATGAGAATATCATGATAAGCAGGGTCGGCGTGATCGGTTCCGGGAAGGTAACGGGCATCATCCAAAAGATCCCGCGAATGGCTGACGATCTCACCCAGGCTTGAGGGGGGGCCGAGCCAGGTCTCCCGTGGATCGCTAAAAAGCTGACCCAGGCTGACCGCCGTCTCTTTGATGGAAGCGGCGATTAAACCCCGCAGTTTCTGCATGGGCAACACCGGCCAGAGATGGGCATGGACCACCACCGCGGTCAATCCGGCCAATATCAGGCCCATGAGGCGTGTTCTGATTAACTCAAAGGAACCCAATTCCGGTCCCTGGGTCGCCAAATAGGCGAACGGCAGCGCCAGGCCGGCCTGGATACCCGCATAGCCATAGCGCTGGGAGACCTGGGAAAAGTAATTAAACAGAAACTGCCCCAGAAATACCACGGCGAGCATGAGGGGGAATTCCAGCGGATGGCTGATAACCAAACCTGCCACAAGCCCAAATAAGAACCCTGCCAGGAGTCCCGCCACGCCAATAAAATCATTCTTGTTTTGCTTGCCCAGGTTCCCGGTGCTGCAAAAGAAAACCGCGAAGAAAGCCACCATTGTACCCCCCAGAAATCCGAAAAATATTTCCTCCAGTAACAGCAAAACCAGTATGATGACCAGCTTCGTGCTGACCCGCAGGGAGTTCCCGTCCATGAGCGGGGTGCCGGGAGTCGGCAGGAATGAGGACGCCAATTCTCCGTTCAGGCCCCTGGCAAGCGTTGTGATCAGAAGATTATGACACGCCGTCAACTCTTGAAGGCCTTGAATGATGCGGCTGAACAAGGTTTGCAGGATGCCGTGGGCGAGAGGCACTTGATTGTCCGCATCAGGGGTGTACAGGACATCTAAATGGGCCGCCTGAACCGCACTGACAAGATCCGGATCCAGCGGCGGCACCTGCTGACGGTCCAAAAGCCCTTGAAGCAGGCGGGCCACATGTGCGGCGCAGCGGTCCAGGGAATCTGCCAGCTGCAAGTGCATGCCTGCCGGCAAAGTCGCCGGCAAAGCCGCCGGCAAAGCCGGAGCAATCACCCGCTCGAAAAACCAGAGGCGCACATTCACGGATCGGCAGGCCAGAATTATTTTGCCGAAGGGGTTCGCCGTTTTCCTGGCGGTTCGCAACTCGGGCGCCAGGAACCGCCGCAGGGGACGGAACGGGGCCCAATCGTACGCGGAATCGTCATGAACCGCCGGCTCTCCGGTGCGAAGGCAGTGCGCCCCATGCCGAAGCATTTGTTCCAGGTGGGTGTAGCTCTTGCCCAGGAGCCGCAAAAAACTGCTTGTGGTGTTCAACGGCCATAAAAGGGTTTCGATGACCACCACCGAGAAACCGGCAACCAGCCAGTTGAGGACAAAAGCAACATAGAAATTCAGCGTATCTTCCACCGTCCCCATGAAAGCGGTAAAGATGCCGATCGCGGAAATCATGGCGACAAAGATCGGCGGAAAACGAAACCAATTCGTAAACAGCAGGCAGAAAAAAATCCATAGCAGGGTTAACATCAGGAAAAGACTCGGGTTGGTTTGGGAGATCATCAGAATAAGCCCCGACACGATGGCGCTGATGATCACGCCCACCTGGGTCAAAAACCAGTTGATACGTGGGGCCGGCATGCCCACGGTCATGAGCACAAAGGCGAGTGTTGGCCCCAGCTCAGGGCCTGGCAGATGGAACACATAAGAGATGAAAATGCATAAACAGCAGGCCAGGCCGGTTTTGATGGCATGCTTGACCCGAGTCTGGCGGAGCGATTCCCGGTAAAGGTGCTCACCGGCTGGGGCGGGGTCAAGTGTGGCAGTTTGATTCGAAGTAACAGGCATGGCGTACTTAGCGAAGGTAATCCAAAAGGGCAATGATCTTGTGCACAAATCTGGTAACGCCATTGAGCCAGTAATTCTTACTGACATAAACGGCCGTGGTCGACGTCGCCCCGACCCGGAGCGGATATTCCGGCGGCAGGTTTGGGGTCACCCAGACCTGGAAGCGCTGGGCCGGGTTGATCCAGTTGGAACGCTGGTTAACCGCGGGCAGATTGCCAGAAGGGCTTGACTGCCCCCGATGCACCCCCAGCCCGATGGTCTGCACCACCCCCTCAAAGATGCGACCGGGATAGTTGTTAAAGCTGAGTCTCACCAGCTGCCCCGGCCGCATGTTTTCCAGACAGTTTTCGGGATAGTTGGCGACCACCCACCACTGGTCAGTGTCGATGCAGGTTATGACCGGCACGCCGGTATGCACATAGGATCCCACCCGGAGTTGCACGTTATAGGCATACCCGTTGGCCGGCGCACAGGTGCGCGTCCATTTCAGCTTGAGCCTGGCATCCAGGAGTTCCGCCCGGGTTGCCTCCACAAGGGCTTTTTGAGTGGCGATGGCCTCCCTGGTTTTTCGGGTCATGGCCTGGCTCCGTCTTTGGTCGGCCTGAGCCACCTGGTGTTTGGAGACGGCTTTCAGGTAGCGCCTCTCCGTCGTGGCTAACTGCTTGCGGATTGCCGTCTCCTGTTCCCGGACCACCCGGGCGTAGTCTTCCTCAGCCGCGGTCCGGGCCATATCGGCTTTGAATGCCAAAAGTTGATTTTTCATTTCGGCCACTTGCTTGTTGGCCTGCTCGAGCCTGGCTTCCAGGACAGCCACCCGGTAGGCAAAGGGTCTCGGGTCAACTTCGAAGAGGAGATCGCCACACTTAATCGGCTGGTTGTCCCGAACGTTGACCCGCACCACCTGGCCTTCCACCTGGGAGGTCACCTGAATGACAAAAGCCTGTACATAACCGTTGGTGGTAAGCGGGGTGTAGCGGTTGGCAAGCACAAAATAGGCGATGAAAATCACAATTATCAGGATAACGCACAGGACCCAGAATCTGGCTGAAAACACCAGCCGGCGCCATGCCGCGGCGGACCGCTCCAACTGGTCCCGAAACGTGAACCGGCGTGGTCGGGTTCTTTGACTGGCCTTCATATCAGTCTCCTTGCGTCTTCTTCCGCAAAAGGGGCTTCTGAATCTCTTCAGACGCATCTCCCCGCTAAAGGATGGCAACCTGCTCCCGGCCCATGGCGTAGTCCAGGCGCGCCAGGGAAAACAGGTAGTTGTAATAGGCGGTATAATAGCGTTGCTGCGCCAGGGTCAGGGCATTTTCAGCGTCTACGATGTCCGTGGGATAGGCATCGCCGTTGCGATACCGCACCCGGACCTCCCGCAGGTTTTCCCGGGCCTGGGCCACCGCCGGCCGGGCCAGTTCCAGACGGCGTGACGCCGATTCCACCCCGTAAACTGCCTGGCTCACCTCCATACTGACCTTGTTCAGAATGACTTGGGCATCGGCCATGGCGGCGCTGACCTCGGCCCGGGCGGCCCGCAGCTCACCGCTTCGCATGCCGCCGGTATAGACCGGGAAAACCAGGTGCAAGCCCGCACCTGCCTGCCAGCCGGTGAGGACATTGACGCCATCCAATCGGCCACCTAAGGCCCTGACGGAAATGGTCGGCCCAAAAGCCCCTTTTGCCGAGGCGAGCCCCCCTTGGGCCGCTGCCACGGCTTCGCGGGCAAAGGCAATCTCAGGACGCTTTGCCCCGGCGATTTCTAAACACTTTTTCAGCATGGGGACATCTTTACCGGGAGGTAGTTTCAGGTCGTGGATCTGGAGCGGCAGGGCACCATTTCGGCCCATGACATTGTTCAATTGGGCCGCGGCATTAAGCTCAGCCTCCTGGGCTCTGACATAAACGTCCCGGCTTTCCGCCAGGTGAACTTCGGCCCGGGCCACGTAATCGGGGGTTGCCACCCCTTCCTTGACGAACACCCGGGAATCCCGCAAAGTGTATTTAGCCTGCCGAATCGCATCCTCCTGGGTCAGAATGGCGGCTCGCGCCATCAGAATGTTGAGATAGGCGGCAGCCACGTCCAATTCTACGGTCTGGTTGGCCCGGGTAAGAAGAATCCGGGTCATCCGCTCTTGTGCGATTGCCTGTTGGTATCGTCCGGCCCTTCGGCCGAAATCATAAAGTATCCATGTCAGTCCCAGGGATTCCTGAATGTAACTGTGGTTTGCCTCGCTTCTCCCCGAGAGTATTTCTCCCGTGGGCCAGAAGCCTCCGGGTGCCTGATTGGACGAGGTGAAGCCATTTTGAGCCCCGAAAATAATTTGCGGCAATAACGGGGCAAACGCGGTCTCGGTCTTGCCCATGGCCCGGTCGATGGAGGCGTGAGCCGACTTCAAGCGGGGGTTTTTCCGCCGGGCCACGGCGATGGCGTTCCTCAGGGAAAATACTGCGGTCCCGGGCTCGATCTTCCGCTCCAGGGACAGTCCCGCAGAGGACCGGCGCCCCTCTCCACTGCTCACAATGCCCTGGGCCGAACTCAGGTTTTGTTCCGCTCGAACCCTTAGCGCTTTCTGAACGCCTGCCTCGGTAAGTTCTGGCTGCACGGGCGCAGGCTCCCACAAGGCACATTGGGGAAGGAGAAGAAATAAGAGGATTCCCGGGGGACACCAGCGTTGCCAGACGTAACGGTCGCTGTCAAGAGGGTCAGGCCTTCGAGAGTGCAGATTGATCAAGGCCACTCCCAAATAACAACCAGACCCTAGCAGAACCAGAATCGTGGGCAAGCAATACCATGGACTGCTGATCATCGGCTGGTAGAACGTGGAAAGCAGGCGTTCCACTGCCATGGATTCCTCCTTCCAGTAGAGCCAGTGCTTATGGTAACCACCCCTTGATGATCCGATTTTATATGGGGGATCTTCTGTTCGAAAATATTTCGCCGAATTCTTTCAGCCACTAATTTACCTTGATTAAACCACCAGCTCTGCTGGTGTGACACTAGAGGTTATACCTTTACGGCATGGGCATAATTTTTCATAGGTTCTTCCTCACAGGAAAGTCCCAATTGGGAAGGAGGAAGAACTTATGAAAGACTGGCAAAGCTTATCACATGTTAAGTGGAACTGCAAATTCCACGTGGTTTTTGTTTCGAAGTATCGTAAGCGTGTAATCTTCGAGCAATTAAGAAAGAAACTTGGCATTATAATAAGCCAGTTGTGTGATCAGAAAGGTATGGATTTACATGCGGGGCACGCAACGGCCGGCCACATACATTTGCTACTGAGTATCCCACCGAAATATAGTATTGCAAACACAATTGGGTTTATCAAAGGGAAAAGCGCAATCATACCACCAGCTCTGCTGATGGTTGGTGATTCTTGAGTCTGGAATGATCTAAATATTTCAAGAATACCAAAGACAAGCACAAGTAGGCTACTCCCGCATAGCGGGAGGCCTCAGGAAGCCCCGTTACCTTTTTATATCCTTCTTTGCGATAGATTCTTACTGCACTTTTTCCTTTCATGAATCCCAAAGCAAATGCAACACTATGTTTGGGTGGGATTTTTAAACACATATGGACATGGTCTGGCATCAGATGCCCTTCGAGAACATCTATCATTTTCTGTGGAGCCAGATCCCTCAAAATCTCACCGACATCCCGTTTCACTTTTCCATACAACACTCTCTTTCGGTATTTCGGATGACTACGTGGTATTTGCAATCCCATCGTACATGCGATAAACTTTCCCACTCATGCATAGGCTTTTCCTCCATTACTCCCAAAATGAGGGCTTTTCTGGAGGAAAAGCCTATATTATTTTCGCCGGATCGGTAGAACCTTTCCGGGTCCACCACCAGAGGTGGTGGGTTTCAGGAAAACTAACGTCGATGTTTTTACGGCTCTTCATTTTGATGGAGCCTACAACATGTAGTGGTGATGGTATTCAGAGAAATTTTCCAGATTACTCCAACGTATATTGCTTCCGCTAAACCTGTGCTTGCTGCTATGTATTACCGCCTTCAAAATGATAAAACATACTGTAATATCAAATGGATATATCAGTCCTGCAAATTCCTAAAACTTGAATATATTACACGTTTTTTGACCTCCCAATATGCTGGACCTTTGTCAAGTATTCCCGAGCAAAAGGTGAAGAATTGATCTGGCAGCTTTGCGGAAATCATGGGGGATGTGATACGGAAGTTTGATGCACGAATCCTGGAGCCGGGGGTATTTATTGCCAGATATTGTAGGAAGCCTGACCACGTTGTTCTATTTTTCACGTCCAGAATCGTCTAATGTAAAGGGATTTATGAAGACCGATTTTTCTTGACACATGGTGTTTTTTATTGTCTCATCGAATAATTAGAGAATGTCCACCAACCATTCAACCTCTATTCAGGAGGTCATCCCATGAAGAACAACCTCAAACTGTATATGCCCTGCTCCTAACAGGCGATTCTTGCCTGCTGGGAGCTTAGAACCTCTTCCATAGAAAGCCAAGCTTATCGCAAGATGAGGACGGAAAGCCACGGGTCTTAATATTCCACACCTCACCAGGCTGACCTTATAGGTTCCCCGCTTAGTCCTGAACGCTTGTCAACTGGTGATTATTACTGTGTCGTACATGGACAGACGGACAATCGCCCGCGACTTATTGCGAAGAACACTTCCGGAACCCTGACAATTTCCCCGACAGATCCCTGGCAACCAGCCCCGGTGTCAAGGGAAAAAATAGATATCCTCATTCGCGTCCAGAGACCTTATGTACAACCAAATCAATGTATCGGTTGTGGTATCTGTGAGCACGAATACCCGGTGAAGGGGAGAAGAGCTATCCGGGTTTTTCCCGAAAACGAAACTCGCGACAGAGAGCATTTTTTGCTTCTGCTTATAGGCCGGAATTAGAGCAGGGAGTTTCATGAAGCATCGAACTCATTATAACGCGGGATATTTCCGCGCTCAGATATGCTTAGGAAGTTTTGAATAACTCACTTAACAACATAATAAACACCTGAAAGGAGGGGCTCAACATGTCATCGAAAAAGAAAAACTTGTCACGGAGGGATTTTTTGATAACTGCCGGTGCAGCGGGCGCTGGTTCAATACTGTTTCCAACAGGTTCCAACGCGAGTGAGCTTGCATCGAACAGAGAAACACCTCAGCAAACGCGTGTGCCGACCCGCCCATTTGGAAACACCGGGGTGGATGTTTCCATACTCTCCTTCGGGGGCGCCATGGATTTGGTCTCAAAGCAGCTCTTGCTGAGCCAGGCCCTCAAATGGGGGGTGACCTATTGGGATACCGCGGCAAGCTACACCCGCAGCGAAGAGGGCATTGGAAAATATTTCCGCAAGAATCCCGCGGACCGTAAAAAGGTCTTTTTGGTCACCAAGTCTAATGAGAGAGATTCTTTTGGGATGTCGGCAGCCTTAGACAACGCCCTTCAGAAACTGAATACTTCCTATGTCGACCTTTATCTGGTCCATATGCTCGGGAACATCGAAGATCTGTTTCCATATAAACCGACTATTAGATGGATAGAAGAGATGAAAAAGGCCGGAAAAATCCGGTTTTTCGGATTCAGCACGCACAAGAACATGGAAGAGTGCATGCTCGGAGCGGCCAAACTGGGATGGATCGATTGTATTATGATGTCATATAACTACCGGCTCATGCACACCGATCGTATGAAAAGAGCGGTGGAGGCCTGTGTTAACGCGGGGATCGGTTTGACGGCCATGAAAACTCAGGCTGAGGGTCAGGTGAAAACAAACACGGAGGCTGAACTTGAGTTGGCCGGACGTTTTGTTCAAAAAGGTTTCACCGGAGCCCAAGCCGCCCTCAAAGCCGTTTGGGAGAACCCTCACATTGCTACCATCTGCTCACAGATGCCGAACCTGACGATCCTTTCGGCCAACGTGGCCGCGGCCATGGACAAGACAAAACTGGCCCGGCTGAACAAGAGGCTTCTGGAACAGCATGCCCGGGAGACCTGTTCCGGTTACTGCGCAGGCTGCACCTGGATTTGTGAAGCCGAAGTAAATGGGCGTGTCCCCATAGGCGACGTGATGCGTTACCTGATGTATTCCCGCAGTTATGGAGGAGATGATCTTGCCAAAGCTCTCTACAGTGAAATCCCGTTGGACGTACGCAAGCGCATTAGCCGACTCAACTATACCAAGGCGGAGCATAAATGTCCGCAGAGAATGGAGATCGGACAGCTCATGAGAGAGGCGGCGGTTGAACTTGGGTGACCCGCTGAGGATTGAATCACATGGATGGCCAATTATGAGACATTATATCAAAGCTCAGACCGAAAATGAAAAGGAAAGTGGAGCGCGCCTTTGCGGGGATGGAGAGCACTTACAGTTGTGTTCGCGAGAAAATGTACGGGGGCCGCCGTCGAATCGTGGCCCGCCCTCATTATTGTTCGGGATGAGGTCAGATGCAATGCGGGACTGCGGCAATTTTATAGCCGCTTAAGGGCAACAGCCCCGATTGATTGATTGAACATTGGCATAAACAATGGTCAAAAACTGCGAACCCAAGAACGAGAACAGGAGGATACAACAATGATAAATTATATAGGCCGAAGATCCTTGATCATATTTATTATGTTAGCTTTCATCGTCACATTCCTCACAACTCCTGCAATTTCCGAAGAAAAGAAACAGTCCCCCCCAACTTCTGAAGTAAAGAAGCAGCCGCCTAAGAAGTTACAGGTTTCCGGTAAAAGGTATAACATTGAAACTAGTCGCAAGATGACAAAAATTGACGATGTAGATGGGCACTACGTAGCGATTAGCGAATCCAAAGGGGTTGATTGCAAGACTGGAGTTCAGACCTTCACAACTGCTATATCGGACACAATTAAAGGTAATGGAACCTTCTTTGGTTATTTTAAGGGTGTTATGGCAGACGGTGGAACCTATTTTGGCAAGTCGGAAGGGAAAATAACAACTGTTTTATCACCAAGCGGAAAACCAGTAACGAGCGGGGAAGGCACCTGGATTGTTACTGATTTCAAAATGGCTGGCAAGAACTATGTTGGAGAAGGAACATTTAGAAACAGGGTGATAGGACCAGGGGTCAGCAGCATGCAGTATAAGGGAGAATTTACACTGAAAAAATGATAATGAGATTTTTTTTGGCCGAATCGGCCTGACCGCGGTCTTCTTTGAAGACCTATGGCGTTGTGTGATTTTAATATAGCCGTTCGGCCTCGTTATGCCGGATTCATTGCAGGCGGAGTGAATAAGCTCCGTCTGCTTGCCATGCTAATCTTGGATACGTACAGTGGGCCATCGCTGCTGACGCCCCTCCCTTCCTAAAAGCCATGATGCCGATTATGGTAGGACCCCAAGTCTTTACCTCAACATACCCCGATGGTGCTTTTGGTCTTTGCCTGCGGGTTTCTTCCACCTATGGCGTTTATTTCAAGACTCAATTTCTCAAACAACCTATCGGGAAGAAGATATCATCGGTACTGATATTACCGATTACATGAAAACCGGCTTTTCCAAAGCCACCTTAAGGCTTGCCGAATAGTAATTTCCTGTTTTCGCCGGATGTATCGAACGTAATATCCTCACCGCCGCTAAACGCCGCAGGCCGGGAATAGTCGATGTTCCTATTTATTTATTGACATGAGCGAATTGGCTGACCATTGGGGAGCGATTCATTTATCGAAACCTTGGAGGGCAGACTGGACAGAATATTGAGGCCTCGAAAACCGGGAAGGAAACCCAAAACAAGGGTCAAATAGATATACTGTCCCCACAATCAAAATTGAACCTGTTGAACCATTTCCTTCTCATTTCCAGCGGCCGGTGTCTGCATGCACCCGACGGTGTATCCCAGCCCCATTCGACCGATACAACCCAGGTTGCAGGCAATGCACTGCCGGATGTCGTCTTCTCTTCCTTCCCGGGCCTTGCTGGGCAGTTCGGGGTCGGCAATAAGGGCTCGCACCATATTAATCATATCCCCTGGCTGTCTTCAAGGATCTTTTCCGCCAGGTGAGGGTCGTTAATGCGGTTGGTTCCGTAAACCGGCAGGTCCAAACCGACCGAATCCCCGCGGATAGGGGCACCGTGTAGGCAAGGGGGGTGTGCATGGAGCCTTCTGCCAGATAGAGGTTGTGGAAGGTTCCGAGGGTCAGATTTCACTTTCAATTCATCGAAAATATCTATTGACCACCATACCGGATAGCGGTATAATAGGCGTAAATTCTTTTAGGACGTAAAATGACCATTCGGAATTTCAAAACCAAAGGAACCGAGGATATAAATTATGGCAGAGCCACCAAGGAAGCTCTCCGAACACTTCCGAAGGAGTTACACCACAAAGCACAGATAAAACTTGCTCGGTTGGGCGCTGTAACCTCAATACAAGACCTACAGGAAATACGGGGGAATCGTTTTGAAAAACTGAAAGGAGAAAGACAAGGCCAATATAGCATACGAATAAATGATCAATATCGTATTTGTTTTAAATGGGAAGAAGAAGACGCGGTAGATGTGGAAATTATCGACTACCATTAAACAAAGGAGCCATAAATATGAATCAGATACATTATACTCCGGTACATCCCGGTGAAGTGCTGAAAGATGAGCTCGATGAGGTTAGTCTCACTCAATCAGCACTTGCAAAACATATCGGGGTGTTACCGAAAACGATTAATGAAATATGCCGCGGTAAGAGAGGTATAAGTCCGAAAATGGCGATGAAACTCTCAAAGGCTTTGGGAGGTGCCCCTCGGTTTTGGCTGAATTTACAAAGTAATTGGGAGATCAGTCAGATTGATGAAAGCATTTATCAGGATATCAAGCAAGTTGCGGCATAAATTGGGGGTCAGGCTTTCCTTAGAATTGAACCTGTTGAACCATTTCCTTCTCCTCGAGGATTTGTGTGATCTCCTGTCGGGTCGCCCTGTCAACAATTGGCTCTACTTCCGAGACCCACGAGCCCTGTTCGTTCTGTCGCGTTTTGAATTGCCTGACAACTCCCGGAACCAGCGCGTATCTGCACCCCCACACGCCGCAGCACGATGAGTCTATAACGGCATTTCCCACCACATAGAGGACTTTTTCCCCATGCATTTCAAGTATCCCCTCCATGTTCAGTTCATATGCTCCGGAAATGGAGCGGATCTCTTCGCCCAGTTCATGAATATATTCTCTAACCACTTGCCCCACCTCAGAAAATCTTCCTGGCCATGGTGATTTTCTCCACTTCTTTTGCGTCTTCATCTATCTTTAATATTTATCCAGTCCCATGTGGTGGTGAAGCTGAAGGAAATCATTTCTACCTTTTTTCAGGAGCATTGTGAGATAGGTGAATCCTTCATAGGGGAGGGCATAACGCTCCAGACCCGGTTCCGTGCAGTCCCTGCATTCCGGGCAGTCCCCGATATTTCGCCGAAAAGAGCGTGCCTTTTGGGAGAAAAGAAGTTCGTTGACGGAATGGTCTCGCATGTTTCCCACAGACCTGTCAACCAACGGACACGGGAAAACTTCCCCGGTGCTGCGGACAAAAAAATAGTTGAACCCGCAGGAGCATGGTTTTTTCATGGCGCCGGTTTTGAAATAATGGGCCAGGGCCTCGGCATGGCAACTCCATGGGAAAAGGTCGCTTTCATAGAACCTCACCAATTCTTCCCTGTCCCCCGGGCTGAATTCAAGGGATTCTGCCCGGTCGGGATTCAGATAGCGGCCTTCGGTTATGATGCAGGGGGAAATGATAGTGAACAGGCCATGGGACTCCGCATAAAGGGCAATTTTTTCTAATTCGCCGATATTGACGGGAAGTACCGTTGTTTTCAAACCGATAATAAGGTTTGGATATCTTTCCCTGAGGTCTTTTAGTCCCAGTATGGTTCCCTGTAATTTTGACCACGCATTTTGGTAGTTCCTTATTTGATCGTGAAGAGGACCGGCGGCATCCATGGCGCAAACCACCACCACGCCCAGTTTTTCGCGGTGCAACATTGGAAGAATCTCTTCACAGGAACTCAAGACCTGTTCGGTCAGCAGGCCGTTGGTGGTGATGGCAATGGAGCGCAGGGCTTTGAGGTTTCTGTTTTTGAGAGTGCAGATGCCGGAAAAAAGCTCGGGCAGGTCTTTTCGAAGGAAAGGCTCGCCTCCGGTAATATCCAGTTCCCTGAGATCGCTCAATTCGTCTGATGAAAGAAAACGGAGCCATTCCGACACCGACAGGTCCTGCACTTCAGCAGGGATTTTCCAGATGTTGCACATGATACATTTCGCGACGCAGCGGTGTGTGATCTCAAGGCTTATGGCTTGAGGCCGGCCGGGGTTTCCGCTCCATTTCAGGTACTGGAAATGGAGACCGTTGAGAAAAAGTCTAAAGGCCAGTTTGAGCAGGGGGTCGTAAATCACAGGCTACCATCCATGGCTTTCCATCGGTAAACTGTTTTCCTTAACGCACACCGGTCTTCCACGGTCATGGGATCACCGTTGGCGGTATAGGCCCTTCCCATGCATCCTCCAGCACAATGCGTGCTGCCCGGACAGCTCTTGCATTCCTTGAGAGACTCAGCGCGGCGTCGGTTCATCTCCGGCAGTTCCGCCCAAAGGGACAGCGCTTGGAAAAAGATTTCTTCCGCGGGGCGGTTGTACACATCCCGGATCGCGAATTTTTCCACAGGCAGCATCGTGCAGGGGTACATCGTACCGTTTGCCTTGATATAGGGGGCGTCAATGCATCTGCAGTTTTCCACAGATGGGGCCGTTCTCCCTTTCAGCCACTCGAGGCAGGCAATATTTCCGATCCTTTCGTATCTCTCTCTGAAGGTTTTGTCACCGTGAAACCGTTCCAGGAGTCCTTCCACCTGCAAGGGCGCAGGAAGGGACAGCAGGTCGTTTTGAGCGGCGCGCCCTGCCTGGACGAGTGTACCGCTTGCGAGACGACCGACTCCGAAATCATCCAGAACCTGCAGCAGTTGTGGAAGTTCCTGGAAATTATCCTTTGTTTCCGTGAATGCGATGACGGTCTGCCCTCCCAGTCCGGCCTCTGTGAGGAGTTTGATGCCCCCCCATGCCCGTTCAAAGGACCCTCGTCCCCTCAACCGGTCGTGGGTCTGGGCGGTGGCGCCCTCGAGGCTGACCTGGATGGACAGGTTTTTGAAACCTGATGAGGCCAGGGCGTTGACGGTTTTGTTGGAAAGCAACGTGCCGTTTGTCTGGAGGCAGACTTTGTTCAAACCGGGGATTGTGCAGGAAAAGATGAGGATGTCCAGCCAGTGAGGGTGGGTCAGTGGTTCTCCCCCTGTCAGACAGATCTCTTTCGCTCCGAGCTTCACGAAATTTCGGATCATTTCCTGCAGTTTTTTTAAGGGGACCGGTGGTGTTTTTATGGGGCCGCCGCTCCCCGGCCAGCAGTGATCACAGTAAAGGTTGCAGTCGTTGGTGATCATGAGAGTGGGTGCCCGGGGTGGTTTTAGACCCGTATCCGTGATTAGAGATTGTATCTGTTCTGCTGTGGCGTTGTCCATGGCATAGTCCCGGAATCAGTTGTGTTTTGTGTCAGGCGGCCTTTGAGGGCATTTTCAATCCGAGTTGGGGGTTTACCGCCTGGAACGAACGATACCGCCTACACCCCCACCATACTCCCAACTGATAGAACAGTTGCTCCAGGGAGAAGTAAAAGAAAAATGACAGAAGATTCATTCGAGGTTTCTTGATCACGTATTCTGTTATTCCCACCAGAAGATGGGCGCACCAGACAACCCCGAAAGCGAGCCAGGAAAAAAACAGCGCCGGAATAGACCAGATCAGGTAATAGCGGGACAGAAAGGCACAGGAGTGATAAAAGTGGGCAAAATAGCCACGGAGAACCGAAAGCAGGAGAACCGGAATTTTAACGGGGATGTTCTTTCGCCTGACAAGAACTCTCTTGTTCAGAGAGTCTGCAATGACAATGACGGCGCACAGGGAAAGTATGATGGGAGATTTGAAGATCAGGGCAAGAACCCCCAGGCTCCAGAAAAGCGATGAACCCAATGGCAAAATCATTTTTTTGCCTCTGCTCTTGTGGAGTCGTTGGAGCAGAGGTTCCGATGTACCGTAGTCAAACCGTCTCAGACAGAACGGTTTGAGCCGGTTCCGATGCTTGTGGAAAACGGTTCCCACCGGTCTGAATTCCACGAGATACCCTGCATCCTGCATCCTCCAGCAAAGGTCCACGTCTTCCCCCACGAAAAGCGCTTCTTTGAATCCGCCCAACTCCAGGAACAGATTTCTCCTTACCAGGAGATTACAGGACGGAACGTAGAAAAATGTTTCATTATCTTGTGATCTTGCGAACCGCTTTCCCATGATGAGGGAAGATTTTACCTCTTCGTAGCGATCGAGAGGGCTTTTCTGGAACCAGGAGGCGACCTTTCCGCCCACACCGCCCACGCGGGAGTCTTTGAATGCGGATATCAGTTCCTTCAGCCAGAGGGAATCGGCCAGGCAGTCGGAATCAATAAATGCCAGGATCTCCCCTGTGGCCTGTTTTGCCGCGAGGTTACGACAGTAAGAGGCTTGCCTGTTGCTGTTAAGTGTAATGAGCCTGGCGGGAAAACCCGAAACAACCTGGGGGGTGTGATCCGTAGAGGCGTCATCCACCACGATGATCTCGAGCTTATGATCAGGGTAGTCCAACTTACCAAGGGACAGAAGACAGCTTTCGATCTCACGGGGCCTGTTTCTCACGGGGATAATAACGGAAACAGATGGGTAATCCGGAAGTACGGAAAACCCCTCCTGCTCCAGGAACCCCTTACGGACCAGATCGTTGAGCAGAAATTCGATCTTTTCCGGATCAGGACCTTTCATGATTGCGAGGATTTCTTCGAGGGGAATGAAGTCTCCCTCGGAAAGAAGGTTGATAACGGGTATCCACAATGTATGAAGAAAGATGGTTTTCAGTGGGAAGTGGCGTACGAGTTGAAAGGATTCTTCTGATTCATGGGAAACAACCCCTTTTGGTAAACGAAAAGAGAGGTCAGTGGATCTATAAAGCCTGTCTTCTTTCAAGCGACCTACCCTTTCTCTTTTTCATTCTCCAGATGCAGAAGTTTGTTTTTTTTCATGAATCCTAGAATTCCCTCAACCTGTGACTGGAGATCCCCGACGAGCATATCCCCTTTTTTTTCCACCAGGCTTCCCGTAAGAAGCTGTTGGACACGTTCGAAGGCGTGAAGCTGATTGTCCGGGGGTGTCACGGATTTTGGTCTTGGGCGGGGTGAAAAGGCTCTCGCAACAGCAACCTTTGGAACAACCGAGTCTTTGTCGTACAGATACTTCCGCACCGGGAGAGAACGGGCCCGCTGTTTCTCTTTCCAGGTGGGCATGGGAGAAAATCCGGCGCCGGGATCCACACTGAAAACGGCTGGAAGGGGGCATTCAACGATTTCACGGGTTCCACGCCCGGCCGTTCTTTCCACCTGGGACGTTCCGTCTTTTTCCAGGTGGGTCATGTTCCTAACGGAGGAGATAAAAGGAAAATTCAGATGATGGGCCAGGAAAGCCCCCACCTGTCCGTTTCGGGTATCCAGCGACTCCTTGCCGCAAAGGACGAGATCCGCTTTCAGGTTCCGGATGGTCCGGGAAAGAAACACGGATTTCTGCCAGGGATCCATCTTGTCTTCCATATCCACCTGGCAGAGGTGATCCGCTCCGAGGGCCATACACCGTAAAAGCGCTTCTTCTGCAACGATCGGTCCCAGTGTGAGCAGAAAGATTTTTGCTTCTCCTGCGACCTTCTTTGCGTGCAGGGCCATCCCGATGGCCAGCTCATCACAGGGATTGACCCTGAATACCTGGTCTTCCGGAGCTAGATAGTATTGATCCGGATCCATCCCTGTCCTCGCATAGGTATGGGCGATCTGTTTTACGCAGACAACGATGCGCATGGCTTCCTCGCTTTATTCAATAGGTTCTCCCGAGAGAGGAATCAACGATTTCAATGATGTCCATGACTCCGGGCGGATTTTCCAGTTCAAGGGAACTCACGCCGTCTTCAAGCATGGTCAGGCAGTAGGGACATGCGGTCCCCACCAGCTGGACACCGGCAAGGGATACCTCTTCAGCACGGATCTGATTGATGTTTTCCCCCATGTTTTCATGGAGCCACATCCTTCCTCCTCCGCCCCCGCAGCAGAATGCGTCTTCCCGGTTCCGTTTGAGTTCCTTTACCCGGATACCGGGGACAGACCCGGCAACGCTTCTCAGGGGTTCGTAGATCCGGTTCCCGCGCCCGAGATAGCAGGCGTCATGGATGGCCATGGACTTTTCCACGGGATATTTCAAGGTGATTTTCTTCTGTTCAATCAAATCCATGACCAGTTCCACAGCATGAACGACCTGGAAGCCTGTCCCCGATCCCGATGGGGGATCTCCTCCCACAGCAGGATATTCGTTCTTGAGGGTGTTAAAACAGTGGGGGCAGAGGGTCACTATTTTCTTAAACCCGTGTTTTTCCAGGGTGTGTATATTCTTTTTTGCAAGGGCCAGGAACTGTTCTTCATCTCCCAGCCTTCTTGCGGGATCGCCGCAGCACAGCTCCTCATGGCCGAGGATGGAAAAAGGAACCTTCCCCGCCTGAAGAATCCTGACCATGCAGCGTGTGATTTCCTGATACCTGGGATGGAAGGCGCCGGAACACCCCACCCATAGAAGGATCTCATCTTGTAATTGGGCAGGAGGCGTGTGGGGTATCCCCGTGTTCAAAGCCCAGTCTGCTTTGTGGGCGGGGCCTTTGCCATAAGTATCGCCGAATATTTCCAGATCGCGGACCATTCCCCTGGCCTCTTCCGGCAGGGACCCTCGTCCCATGACGCGGTATTTCCGCATATCCATCAGTTTATCCACGGGTGGGATAAAAACAGGGCATTTCTCCACGCAGGCCATGCATGTGGTGCAGGCCCAGATTTCTTCCGGGGATACGGTGTCTTCAAACAGGGCAGCGGAGGGGGCCTCCATCTGTTCCCGAATGGTTCGAATGATTTTCCGGGGAGAAAGTGCCTTGCCCGAGATCAGGGCCGGGCAGTGATCGTCGCATCTGCCGCAGGAAACACAACTCTGAGCATCCAGGAGTTGCTTCCACGTGAAATCCGCTATCTCGTTTACACCCGTATACCCCTGCAATAAGCGCTTTTCCGGATCCGTCTGCCCCAGTGTCTCCCCCAAAGCGCCCCGGTTTCGGTAAAAGACATTCAAGGAACCGGCTATCAGGTGACGCATGAACGTAAAGGGAAGGATGGCTATAAACAGCAGGACGGCAAAGAAATGGATACGGATCATCACCTGCATGAACAGGGGGGAAGAAGGAGAAATCCCCGTGAGGAGAGATCCCACGGGTGTGAACCACCGGATGGGGGAATCCAGGATCTGGAGACGCGCGCCTTCCGCAAGAAATCCGCTCAGGACAATGACGAGGAGGACTCCAAGGGGGAACAATACCCTTTTCGGTGATTCGGGGCCACGGGATCTCGCGCGCTTGATGAGAAAGACCAGGATCCCCGCGAGCAGGATAATTCCCAGAACATCGCCCAGGAAGGAAAAAAGCCGGGCCAGTGTGGCCGGGACATAAACCCCCAACTGGGTCAGGATGGCGATGAAAAGGGGAAAAGCAACGCCCCAGAAGAGTGCCAGGTGGGCCACCCCTGCAAGGCGGTTTCTTAAGATTCTTTTGTGCACTAAGAGATACGAGAATAGTCCCTTCCAGTCACCGGAACAATCGGCTTCACGTCCCATGTGCCAGGTAGACCGGAGTTTTGCAATCCCCGTAAAGAAGACAGCGATGGAAATTCCTGCGAGCAACAGATCAAAAGAGGTCAACAGCATCCTATCTCCTCTTCCTGTCCGGTGTTTTGTGGGTTATTTTTCGGATATAAAACCTGAATCCGCCCCATATCAACAGGACGGCGGCCAATCCATAGAGTACTTTGGCGAAACCAATCCAGGGATGTGATCCGGATCCTGCCGATGGATGAATAGCGCCCAGCATGGGAGCCCGGCCGGTGGCAGGGAAATGGCATGTGGCGCACGATCTGTCATTCAGGAGGGTCTCTTCTCCATGGGCGGCCCGGCCCTGGTGGCACCCGAGGCAGTCTTTGTCATCGTAGTTGCATCCCAGATCCTGTTTGCCATGGGATTTCACTTTCAACGATGCCAGCCATGGAAGAAAACCTGTCTCCCCGACCTGTGTTGGATGACAGGCCCCGCAGGTCTTTCCCACCTGTTCCGGGTGGACAGATGACCCCTCGTGATCCCCTTTCAAAATGTCGTGTCTGGTATGGCACGAATGGCATTGCGGCCGGGTCCCGGTTCGGGAGCCCAGCCCATGCCGGTTTTGCTGTTCATGGCATTCGCCGCAATCCACGCTCCCGGACCCCTTTGTGGTCATGTGGTCTTTGTCGTTCACGTTTGTATGGCAGTCCTGGCAGGTAATCTCTCCTCCATGAACAGAGCCGTCGAACGTTTTCGGAACCATCTGCAGTGTACTCTCCCCGGAGCCTGTCTGGTGGCAGCGAATGCAGTCTTCGGTCGTATAGGCCCAGAGGGGCCAGGCCGAAAAGAGTATGAGGCACACAAAGATGCAGGGAAGTATCCTTTTCATGTTCCTACTGGCTCCCTTCATCTGAAAGTTCGGCGGATGCACCTTCATTTTCTTCCCGGATACGTTCAATCAGAAGGGGCAGCAAAGCATGGAGGTCGGCAACCACTCCGAGATCGGCAAATCGAAAGATCCTGGCGGTCGGATCCGTGTTGACGGCGATCACCAGTTGGGATTTTTCCATGCCGGCTGTATATTCATTGGCACCGGAGATGCCACAGTTTATGATGAGCCGCGGCGTCACGGTTTTGCCTGTCTGTCCGATCTGGCGCTCATAGGGGAGGGTCTGCCAGTCAATGACCGGACGGGTGGCTGCCACCGAAGCCCCCATGGAACGGGCCAGGTCGTGGATCTTGTCAAAAGCCTCTTCTTTCCCGACTCCGCGTCCCCCCGCAACGATAATGTCGGCTTCTTCAATATCCAGTGTCTCGGGATCCGCTTCGATGGTTTGGACCACGCGGGTTTGGCAATCGTCCGGATGTTCTTCCAGGGGCTCTGTTACCATTTCCCCTTTTCCGGGTGTCTCCACGGGTGCTGTCGTCAGAACGGAAGGCAGAAAGGATACAATCGGGGTGGGGTCGGCGGCAAGATGAACCGCCTCGAAGATATGGCCGTTGGCCACCGGTCTCGCGACAACAAAGCCCCCGTGCCCGTCCATGGTGAGATCCATGGCGCATGTGGCATGCCCTGTCTCCAGCAACGCGGCAACCCTGGCACAGAGATCGGACGTTTCCTCCGTCTGTGCCGCAAGAAGGCAGTTCGGTTTATCTCTTTTGAGAAGGCGGCAAAGAACTGTGGAGAACAGCTCTCCCTGGTAATTTTCGAGGAGTTCACTGTTTAGATGCAAAACCCGGTCAGCGCCGTAGCCCGAAAGCTTTTCCAACTCCTTTTCCAACCCGGAAGCAAGAACCACTGCCGTTACGCTGCCTTCTGTGCCGGATTGGGACAGGAGACGGCGAGCTTCACTGAGCAGACCGAAGGTGACATCCTCAACTTTTCCAGCCCTGTGCTGAGCCAGTATCCAGATATTATGGAAGTCAACGTTCACCGTTCAGGATTTCCTTTCATGTTTTTTACAGTTTTCTGCCCACGCGATGGCCTTCCGCAATGGCCATGTCCGTCTTTCTGGGCGCAACGCAATCGCCGATTCGATACAGTTCCTTCACTTTTCCTTTGAGTGCAAAGTAGAGCGTATCATCGGAAACATTTCCGGCCGCAAGAACGATGGTGTCGTATCCTTCAAAATCGATCATTTCGTTGGAGTACACGTTGAGGCCCTTGGCAACGGTGCCCTGGATTTCAAGGACCGCTATGTCCGGTGTGCAGGTGACGCCTTTTTTGGAGAGCCGCTGTCTTGCGAGGAAGAGATCCTGGAGAGGGCCCAGTTGTGCGCCCTGGAACAGAGCCGGCACCAGCACATGGACTTTTTTCCCCTGATCTGCGAGGAGTTCAGCCGTACCGGTTCCCTGGTGGTGCCCGTCAAGATCGATGAACAGCACCTTTTGACCGGTTTCCACCTCTCCTTTCAGGACCTGTTGCGTGTTGACCACATCCGGGTAGCCATACTCTCCGGGAAACGGGTTCTCCTTGGGTACGGAGCCGGTGGCTATCACCACGGCATCCGGGTTTTCCTGGAGGATCTTCTGCTCATCAGCCTCGACCCCCATTCTCAGGTCGATATCCAGCTTGTCGACCTGCCCGATCAGCCATCGGGTGACCCCTTGAATCTCCTGCCTTCCGGCCACCTGGCCCGCAAGGATGTTCTGCCCCCCTACTTCCTCTCCTTTTTCGAAAAGAACCACCCGGTGTTTTCTCAACGCGGCCACCCGGGCAACCTCGAGACCGGCGGGCCCGGCCCCCACCACAACGATCTTTTTGGGGGTGTCGCAGGGAGTGAGTGTGCCGACGCCCAGTTCCTTCTCATTTCCAGCGGCCGGTGTCTGCATGCACCCGATGGTGTATCCCAGCCCCATTCGACCGATACAACCCTGGTTGCAGGCAATGCACTGCCGGATGTCATCTTCTCTTCCCTCCCGGGCTTTGCTGGGCAGTTCGGGATCGGCAATGAGGGCGCGAACCATATTGATCATATCCCCCTGGCCGTCCTCAAGGATCTTTTCCGCCAGGTGGGGGTCGTTGATCCGGTTGGTGCCATACACCGGCAGGTCCACCACCGACCGGATCCCCGCGGATAGGGGAACCGTGTAGGCAAGGGGGGTGTGCATGGAGCCTTCCACCAGATAGAGGTTGTGGAAGGTTCCGAGGCTCAGGTCCAGAAAGTCGACCTGCCCGGTGGCCTCGAGACGCACGGCAATCCGTTTTGCGTCTTCCAGGGTCAGCCCGCCCTTGGGGTGCATCTCGTCGGCATTGAGCCGTATCCCGAGGGTAAACGCTTCCCCTATGGCTTTTCGTACGCCCTCAACGACTTCGAGGCAGAACCTGAGACGGTTCTCGAAACTGCCTCCATATTCGTCCTCCCTGGAGTTGCTTGCGGGAGAGAGAAACTGGCGGATCAGGGAACTGTGTCCCAGCTGGAGCTCGATGCCGTCAAAGCCCCCCTCCACCACGTGAACGGCGCTCCTTGCGAAGTATTCCATACATTCCTGGATATCTTCCAACTCCATTTCTTTGCACGTTTCACGGAAAAGGGGATCTTTGCCGGGAGACGGACCCCATACGGGGAGGCGTGAAATTTTTCCGTCCGCCTGCATGCCGTTGTGGTTGAGCTGGGCGAAAATGCGGGTGTCGTATGCATGAATGGCGCGGGTAAGATTTTGGAAACCGGGGATCACTTCCGGGACAAATGCGTCCACCAGTTTTTCATAGGCAAGATCCGAAGGGTGCACCGTCAATTCTTCCGTGGTGATGAGGCCGCAACCTCCCCTGGCCCTTTCTCTGTAGTAAAAGATGTGACGGTCGCTTATCTGATGGTTCTCGGAAAGATTGGTCAGGTGAGCGGCAAAGTTGATGCGGTTCGGGACCACCACCGAACCGATCTTAAGGGGAGAAAAGAGGTATCGATAGTCACTCACAGGCTTTCTCCTGCCTTTCTGCCTTCAAAGACGGCCATTTCGATTCCCCTGGGCGCCACGCAGTCGCCGACCCGGAGAAGTTCCTTCACGTGGCCCTTGAGCTCCCGATAGAGCCGGTCCTCCACTTCATTCCCCATATCGAGAACAAGGGTTTCATACCCTTCATACAGGATGGGCTCGTTGGTGTGGATCTCCCTCGCTTTTGCCAGGGTCCCTTGAATTTCTTCCACCCGCACATCGGTGGTAAAGGAGACCCCTTTCTGGAGAAGGCGCTGCCGGGTCAGGTAGAGATCGCCAATGGGCGCCAGTTCAATGCCGATAAAGAGATCGCTCGTGACCATATCCACCTTTTTCCCCTGGTCAGCCAGCATCTCTACCGTGGCTGTGGCGTGATGGCCCCCGTTTTCATCAAGAAACAGGACTTTCTCTCCTATGGGGTAATCCCCTTCAAAAATATCCCAGATCGAAAGTACCGATGGCGGTCCATATTCGCCCGGCAACGGTTTTGTGTTCGGCTTTGAACCCGTGGCGATGATGACGGCATCCGGATTTTCCGCGTCGATCAAAGCAGGCGTAACCTCTTTACCCGTAATGATTGGCACGCCCTGTTTCTCAAGCATATGTTTCAGATAGCGGATAACCCCGAAAATACCGTCCCTGCCGGCGCCTTTTCGAGCCAGGGTAAGCTGCCCGCCCGCCCCTTCCTTCTTCTCATACACCGTTACCGCATGGCCTTTTTCAGCTGCTGCCCGGGCCGCTTCCAGACCGGCAGGCCCCGCACCCACCACAATAACGCGCTTTTGTACGGTCGTTGGATGTTGGACGTTGGACATTGGACCTGTTTTTTCATATCCAACACTCGGGTTCTGGATGCAGCTCAGGGTCTTGGATTGGTTGACGCGGCCGATACACCCCTGGTTGTCTTTCACGCAATACCGGATATCCTCGGTCTTTCCTGCAAGGGCTTTTCCGGGCCAGTCGGGATCACAGATCAGGTCGCGGACAAAGCCTACGGCATCTCCTTTGCCGCTTCCGATGATATCGTCTGCCATATGGGGTGTTCCGATCTGGTGGCTTGCAATGACGGGGATGTTTACGGCCCCTTTGATCTGCTCAGCCGTTTCGATGGTGAATCCAAAAGGGGTGTGCATGGTGGGCATGACAAGGTGGAGATTGTAGTAGGTTCCCACCGATACATTGATGAAATCAACCCCGCCCGTTTTCTCGAAAACTGTGGCAAATTCACGGGATTCCTCGGTTGTGATGGCACCCCAGAACTTTTCGTCGGCACACAGGCGGACGCCCACCGCGAAATCTTCTCCCACTCCCTTTCGAACCGCTTCGATGACCCCAAGGGGAAAGCGCATCCGGTTTTCGGGGCTGCCCCCATATTCATCCTGCCGATGGTTGCTCAGCGGGGAAAGAAACTGCCGCAGCAAAGATCCCGGGCCCATATCGATCTCTATCCCGTCAAATCCGCCCTCCCTCACGAGAACGGCGGAACGGGTGAAGGCATCCACCACTTCGGTTATGTCTTCCGGTTCCATGGGTTTGGCTGTTTCGCCAAACACAATATCCGCCACAGGGGAAGGGCCCCAGACGGCATGCCGGGTAATGGCCCCGCTGCTCTGAAAACCGTGATGATTGAGCTGGGCGAAGATCGAGGTTTCGTATTCATGCACCGCCCGGGTGAGTCTACGGTAGTCCTCAACCACTTCGGGGTGGTATGCCTCGATCATGGCTTCCCAGGGGCGGTCCTGGGAGTGAATGGCGAGATCCCCCACAAAGATCAGGCCGCAACCCCCCTGAGCACGACGGCCGTAGTAGGCCACGTGGCGTTCGTCCAGGCGGCCTCCTTTCGCAAAATTGGTCCGGTGGGCAAGGAAGCTGATGCGGTTGGGCAACGTTACATTGCCCATGGTGAGAGGAGTGAAGAGGTGATTAAACATGGCCTGTTATATCTCCCACATCCATTTTGAGGTTCACCAGGCATTCCGGGTCCGGCATATTGATATCCTGGTAGGTATGGTAGGCCATGGCAGGACAGCCGCCCCGGCAGGCGTCAAACCGGGAGCAGGTTATGCAGGTATCCACATGCAGATTTCGGAGATCATGAAAAATCGGGGATTCATCCCACATCTCCTTGAATGAAGCGGTCCGGATATTTCCAGCGAGAAAAGGCAGTTCCTGGAGAAACGCGCAGGGGTAGACGTCTCCTGTGGGGGAAATGCAGCAGGTCATCTTGGCGGCTCCGCACATGTCGAGCCCCTTCCTGCGCCGGTGCTCCGAAGTGAGACAGAAAAAGGAATCCCCGGTGCGAACCAGGTCGTGCCCTTCCAGCCATTCGGCAAAAGACTCCAACTGCCATTTTTCAGGTCCCAGGGAGTCTCTGCTCCCTTTTGCCCTGCCCGAAGGGCGAAACCGGGAGACCCGCAGTTCTGACCCATAACCGCCGGCCATTTTCCGGAGATCATCCAGTTGTGGATAATTGGTCCGGGTCAAAACCGCGTTAATGCTGAACTTCACCCCGTGACGCGCCAAGCAATCGGCGGCTTCCAGGATCTTTTTGTAAGTCCCTTTGCCCCGTATGGGATCGTTCACTTCGGCCGTGGCGCCGTCGAGGCTTATTTGCAAATAGAGCATCTTCAGCCGGGACAACCGCCGGGCCAGTGTATCGTCAATCAGCATCCCGTTGGTGCTGACGCAGGTGACCAGCCCCTTTTCATGACAATAGGTTAACAGATCCGGAAAATCAGGTCGGATAAAGGGTTCTCCCCCACCGATATTGACCTGAAACACCCGGAGGGAAGTCAATTGGTCCACCAGCGCACGGCATTCCCGTCCGGCCAATTCGTTTTCAGCGGAAAGACCCGCATCGGAAAGACAGTGAACACAATGGAGATTGCATTTCAGTGTGATTTCCCAGGTAACATTCACCGGGGCTCTAAGTCCCATCCTGGCCATATCAGCACTCAATGATGACTCCTTTTTCTTTGAGTCGATCCGGATCTCTCTTCATCTCTTCTATGCCTGAAATATTCCAAAAAAGCTTTAAAAATTATATATTTGAAGAAAATATGATTTACGATGTCGTCAGCCGAAGCGCGACCAAACCCTCCGCGCCCGATGGAATCATTTGAGATAGACGGTCTGCATGAATATTGTGTCCATCTGCCAGAATGCCTTTGCAGTCCCTTCGGAATGCATCCGGCGGATCGGAAAAAAACCACCTCGCAGTGTTCGAATCGATAATAACACCCCGCTTGAGGAAGGTTAAGCCGATTTCTTTGGCCAGAAGATTGAACAACTTGATGGATACCACTCCCGCACGGTCCTCGGCGATTGTATTCGCTTCCTGGTGCGTGATCGTGCCGCGAAACACGCCCAGGTATCCACCTTTCCGAAAGGTCGCGCCCACCAGTCCCGGCATGGCAGCTGAAAGTGCCAGCGTGCCGTTGTTTTCAACCATAGCCGTCGAAAAGT
>Ga0233437_1002508_pt1 | contig 27397 bp, 14 predicted proteins | sample SI_122_August201_FD_182714 | JGI IMG/M metagenome (GOLD analysis project Ga0233437, IMG submission 182714) | Seawater microbial communities from Saanich Inlet, British Columbia, Canada - SI_122_August2016_200_MG | ecosystem: Environmental > Aquatic > Marine > Inlet | place: Canada: British... | reverse complement strand
AGGGATTTTGAGAATTGATCTTAACTGATCCAACCATTTTATCACCATCGAAAGCTGCTACTTCATCGCCGATTTTCAGGCCTTTGATGTAAAGTGTGTAAACTGCTTCTGCAGGGTTGCCACTTTTGAAAGCAAAGTGAACAGCTTCGTTACTCTTAGTTTCTGTATCTGAAAAATCAAAAGTTCAGTTACTATCTTTAATAGACAAATTATCATTAATCGAATTATCCTTTAGGCAACGAACTGAATAACCATAGATCTTACCATAGTTGGCACGATGCGCCCAATCATAGCTATAGAGGAAATACCTGCTCCCGGCGTTACCATTATCTTGCTCACTAGACGACCAAAAATGAGCATTGCGTTCATAATTATTGAAACTACCATTGTAACTACGCTTTCCACCCGGAATTACCGTAAATCCAAAAGCATCAGTACCAGTATTTTGATACCAGCCTGTCGTTGATTTAAGGATTTTTCCTACATCAAAACCCCGCCATCCAGAATTATTCCAAATAGTATCACCAACAGGATATTGGCTGTCAACATTGCCTTCCAAAATTTTGAATTTAAAATCTGATGGCAAATACCAACCTTCCGGGCAAATACCTTGTGTTGTTGTGTCGGTTACATATTGCATCATTTCGTTCCATTGGTATAATCCACCGTACTCATTGCAATTTAATGGATTGTTTTCATAGCAATATTTTTCAATTACACTATTGTCCGTCATATCTTCAGAACCGTTTATCATTTCACCTATATTCATGTTTTCAGCCATCCAGCACTGCTCACCAATTTGCACGGTGTTGTAGATTTGCTCATCACGTGTATCAATAATAGGATCGCCGCAAATAAATGGTGCAGGGCCGGGATAAATTAGAATATTATCGGCAAACATTTTAACAAGATAACCTTCACCGGGCTGGCAATCTCCAATTCCATTGATCCAATTCGGGCCAATTTTTCTTAATGTCTGGCCTTGCGAATTTCTTACAAAATCAAGATCATCACCAATGATAGTTGCAAAAGCATCCAATGCATCCATCGGAGTTTCGGGAAAGAAACTTACAAACTGAAATCCTGTCTCAACAGGAATTGGAGTTATTGGATCAACCGGAAAACCTTCAATTACAAATGAGTCCTCATTATACATTTTAACAAGATAACCTTCATCAATAATCCAGTCGCCAATACCGTTAACCCAATTGGGGCCAATTTTGCGTAATGTCTGACCTTGTGAATTTCTTACAAAAGCGAGGTTATCGTTTAATATTTCTTCAACCACAACTAACATATCATCATCTACGGGATCAACATTTGTTGATACAAACTGATACCCAAAATTTACATTTATAGTATGAGTTGCCGTATTAACAGTTAGTGATACGGGAACCTCAAAAACAGGTATTTCAGGATCGTTACTAATAATAACAAGATTTGCTTCATAAATACCCGGTGTAAGGCCGCTTGCATTAAAAATAACATCAACTTCCTGAGTTTCTTGTGATGTTACTGTTCCGCCAGGAGGGTCAACTGTTAACCAATGTACAATTGGATCGCCCGTTAAGTTAGCTCTGATGTTCCAGTTGTACGGAAGATCAGGATTAGCGGAAAGATGAGTCCATGCCGGGCCTATTTTTATCCAGTCTCCGTTAGGATCGTTTGGGCCTTCATCGACACCCGGAACAAAGAGAGATAACGGAAACTGAGTGAACACATATCCAACCCAAATATCTTCACCTGTAATATTTAAAGGCTCATCAAGTACAATGTTTTCCCAACTTTCTCCCTGGGGTGTAAAGGCTTGCTCTACCAATAATTCACCCGGCTCACAATTTGTACTCATGCCATAAATTCTTAAATAAAAGTTTTCACCAACATCATGGATATATACATCAACTGAAGCAATTTGCATTCCGGCATAAGGCCCTGTTATTGATGCCGGGAACATAGCTGCAACTTCGACATCAAAAGAATATGCCCAACCGATAGCAGAATGATTTTCGCCATCGTAATGTAAAACAATATCATCGTTCGGAGCGGGCTTATTTTGGTTTGATATATAATTAGGCGCTTTTGAACCTTCTACCTGGCCGGATTTTAAATTATTTGAAAGATTAGCAGTTGGAATTAAGCCCGGTGTAATTTCATCATCAATATTATAAACTACTGCTATTTCGAATTCAAGGTCGTTAACTCCAATATTTCCTATTGTAAGATTTTGAGTTGAACTTTGATTGGGTTCTAAAATTTGCTCTAATGAAATTGGCGAAACTGAAATAATAGGGTCTGTACCTAAACCAGTCTGAATATATTCTACATCATCAAAATAATACTTTGGATTATCACTACTTTCTGAGCCTGCATAAAAGTTAATTGCTCCTAATTGATTTGTCCCCGTCCCTCCCTGGGATTGTAAGCTCCATTGCCATTCTAAAATCAAATTTCCATCTATAAATATTTTAGCATTATCATCATTAAGATTGATTATATGTTCGCAATACATCCATGAATCATGATTGAAAGTATAATCCGTAATATTTTGACCTCCAATTAAGAACTTTGTTGTTCCATCAGTGTGAAAAAACATCTCTAAAGCCCATTCAACACCGGGAGTCTCAAAATGCTGAAAATTATAATATCCACCAAAACCGGCAGGAATATACATCCAAAAATTTACATTGAAAACACCTGAAACTTTATCACCGAGCAAGCATAATAAATCAGTAGCACCACCGGTTTCATCAATTAATACAGATTTAACAGGACTTAGAGCAACGTCTTCGCTGATTAATGCATCTTCTCCCCCACCGACATTTCCACTCCAGGTTGTCCACCAATCAGGGTTTTGTTCGGCAAGAAAACTTCCGGTAATATAAGATTCAAAATTATCTTCGTAAAGAAGAATTTGTGCAGGAAGTAATCCTGAAATAAAAAATAAGGTCAGAAGCATCAAATGAAATTTGTAAATTCTTTTCATAATAAATGATTTTTATTCAATCAATATTTTTTTGCTTATTATTTCATTTCCATTATTTATCCAAATAATATAAACACCCGATTCGAAATTATTGATATTGATCTGAGTTTCATTTCCGCTGTAAACAGTTTGTCCAACATTATTGAAAATGGAAACACTTTTAATCTTTTTTGAAAAAACAATATTAATTAGATCAGTTGCCGGATTAGGATAAACAATTATTTCATCGCGAACAATTGAAGTTCCCTTTGTAATATTTACAATACTATATTTCCCGTCTTCATCAGGGTAAACATCCGAAACATAAGCATCATAAATTGCTTCCATAGTGAAATCGGCAGAAACAATGTTATTTTCAGACCATACTTTTAATATTATCAGATTACCTTCTTCATAGCCTTGGCTCTTAACTAAAGTACTAAATACGGGCAGTTCATTTTCAAAAGCATTTTGAGAATTAATTTTTGTAACTCCGACCATTTTATCTCCATCGTAAGCTGCAACTTCATCACCAATTTCCAAACCAGAAAGATAAATTGTATAAATCGCTTCTGCCGGATTACCTCCATCGAAAATAAAGTTTTCAGGTTGAATTGTTGTTTTTCCATTTGACTTTGCTGATGCAGGATAAATAATTTCGCCTGAAGCGAACATTTTAACAAGATAGCCTTCAGTGGGATTACATTCACCAATACCGTTTACCCAGTTCGGGCCGATCTTACGTAATGTCTGTCCCTGTGAATTTCTTACAAAATCAAGATCATCGCCAATTATTGTAGCAAATGCATCCATTGCATTAACTGGGTAATAGGGAAAATAACTTACAAACTGGAATCCTGTTATTACAGGGATTGGAGTTGTAGGATTAACAGGAGCACCTAGAATAGAGAATGAATCAGGTGCAAACATCTTTACGAGATATCCTTCTTCTACAATCCAATCACCGATACCGTTAACCCAGTTTGGGCCGATTTTGCGTAATGTCTGTCCTAATGAATTTCTTACGAAATCAAGGTTATCATTTAAAACATCTTCCATAACAACTGTCATATCAGGAATAATTGGGTTAACATTTGATGAAATAAATTGGTAGCCATAAGATAAATTATGAGAATGATAAAGAAAATAGAAATCCAAATCAATAACACTATATTCACCATCACCTGTTGGAAATACATAACCCATGTATGCATCTCCATAGGGATTCAAAAATTCATAATTAAACAAATCACTTTCTTCCTGTTCACTTGCATCCCAGCATTTAAATGTAAACTCATTACCGGCCTGATATCCGGCTTGTGTATTTAAAACACTAAATGCAGTTAAATCATTATCGAATTGATTTGAAGGAGTGCAAACCTGATTTAAGGTAAAAGCCCCGACCAAAAGATCACCATCGAAAATAGCGATTTCATCACCTGCTACAAGATCGTTGTAAGAATAGCTATATGTAGCATTACCAATATATATAGTCCATAAAGGGCTTGACGGATCACCACCTTCAAAGTTGAAATGTGGTTCAGTCAGACCTTCAACAGTCATTGTAACAGGAATATAAACAGCCGGGTTAACCGGATCGGCAGAATAAAGGATTAGATTTGCATTTAATTCGGTACCTGCTGGCCAGTTTCCAGTATTGAATTCTAGTGTCACAGTATCTGATCCTTGGGGGCTTATCATTCCTTCTAAAGGATTAACACTTAACCAGGGAATAACTGCCTTTTCTTTAAAACAGATTTCCGAAGAATCTTTTGAGAATGGAAAAATAACTTCAATAACCCATTGTAATGAGATTGTACCAATGTTTCCAATATTTAGAAAATCTTGTGCTGTTTGGCCTACTTCAACAATCTGAGAAAAAGAATTAGGATTCCAGGTTATCTCCGGACATCCGCCATAATAAACAATAATCGAATAATCTTCAACCTCACCATAAGAAGATTCATCACAAGGTACAGGATCATCATTATACGTCATTCTTATTCTCATTCTGTGTGGTCCACCAAGAGCACCTGCCGGAGCAGTAATATCTCCTGTAAATACTGCACCGGTTCCATCATTTATTAATACAAATTTTTCATTGCTTCCAAACTCATTATTGAATATAAAGTCATCATTCCAGTCACACCAGACAGTTACTTTATCAGAAGCCCAGGCATTTCCATTAGTTACGATAATTTCTGCTGGTACTCCACCTATATGGTTAAACAGAGCAGTGTAATCTGCAACACCACCCTGCCATCCACTGGCATTCTGAATTAATCCAAAATCAACGAAAGCAATCCATTCGTCTTCAGTGTTTGTCCATGCATCACAATAGAAACCTTCCATGTTTTCAATTTCTGCCTGCATGCAGTCATTAACAGGGTCTTCATCACCCGGAACGAAAGTACAAACATCGAGGTTATATGTTCCAAATTCAGTAAGGTCAACTGTTGCTGAGAAGGTATATTCAACTTCTTCAATTGGTCCAACAGGGCCGGGAACCACTTCTTCAACCCATCCTGCACCGTCAAGGTTGAATCGAACAGGAATTTCAGGTAATACCTGAGAACCATAATTCTTAACTGTAATAATGACAGGTTCAACACCAAGCAACATTCCTGTTTCAGGAGAAATAATATTTGTTACACCTGCATCAACTCCAAAAGTTTCACATGACACATAACCAATGTCACCACCTACAGGATCAACACCTCCAAAACCATCCTGAAAAATCGAATTACCTTCTGCATCAAAAATTTCATAAGAACATTCATAAGGCCAACCGCCTGCAGTCCAGACAGCAGTCAGAAAGGCATCACTTTCTACTAAGAACTCAATTGTTTCAGGCCCTGCTCCTGAGGCTAAAGTAGCATTAATGTACTCAATACCATCACCAAATATCTGCACATAACCACCATTCCAGCCGTCACCATAATCATCCCACATTGTGATTGAATAATTGCACCATTGCTCAGTATCCCAGTTCGTGATAGTTTTATCTTTTGAGTTATTGTCTGGATTTTCATCACCTTCTAAAATTACTTCTGTTTCGATAAAATATTCACCGAAGGTCGAGAAATCATATGTTTGATTAAAAGTGTAAATAATGGATTCACCTATTGTTAGAGGGCCTGATATGGTTTCTGTTACATAAACACCACCATCAACTCGATATTTAACATCAAAGTTGCTTTGTGTTAATGTACCCTGATTTTTAACTTTAATTACAATGTATTCAATGCCAAGTGCGAAACCTGTATTAGGCTCAAGAATTTCTTTTAATGCAAGGTCAAGAGTAGGTGGACCGGGTGCAAAACCAACTTCAAGACCGAAAACAGTTTCGTTTTGGATAATTCCGAGTAATGTCCAATATCCTGGTGCATATGTATTAAATTCTGCAAGACCACCGGCAATACCTGTACCTGTTGTACTATACCCGATAGCATCAAAAGCAACTCCTGTTTCAGCTCCTGTGCTAGGATCAATTTGAACAATAACAGCCTGGCTTGCACCACCTGCCTGAGCAAAACCATAAAGCCAAGGTGTTCCAGCATCATTTAACGAGGCAAAACCGTAATAACTTGAATATGCACCACAGTTAAATTGGTTAAGAATATTGCCTGAACGGTCATAAAGTGTAATAGGATCGCTCCAGTTGTTTCCCCAGAAACCATCATATTCAGCGTCATAGGCACAAGCTCTTGTAGCTACTGCAGCAGTTAAAGTACTGATTAAAGTACCTGATTGCCCTATAAAATCCATTTCATATAATGATGTGCTTGCAGCAGCACCATAGAAATAAGTTCCATCATAGGCCATGTCTCTTACTGCAGGCTTCACCTGCTACCGGAAACCATCCTAAAAAAGTACCATCCATTTCGTAGCAGAAAAATCCTTCGCCATTCCATTTAGAGGTGTAGATATAATCTCCATTGGTTTCAATACCTGATTCACCTGATCCATCTCCGACAGGAAAATCAAATTGATGATCGAAGAGGTCATCCGTAAAAGTTGTTGCGTGTGGATTTGTAATTGCGTTGGGATCAATATCCGTATAGTTGAGAGCAGGCTTATTTCCGTTTGCAATCATTTTTTTTCGTGCTATTTCTTCGGGAGTATGCATCTGAGCAAATAGAATAGATGATGAGAAAATCATCATGATTAATATGGTTGTCAGGGTTTTCATATCACTTTTTCTTTTTGTATATTAACTGAATATTTCTTGTTATTTGTTATTTGTTTCTTATTTCTTGTTATTTTTCGAGTTAGGGATGGCATCCCTTTTGATTGTAAGATTTTTCATAAAGCGATGTTTTTTTATTAAAGATACTAATTTTCAGAAAAGCAGGCATCCATAATTATTATTGAATCACAATTTTACTTACAAATTTTAAATCTTTTCCACTTAAGTTGATAAAATAAACTCCTGTTTCAAGCCAAGAAAGATCAATTTCTATTTTTGATCCATCCATACGGACTTGCTTCACTTCGTACGGACAAGTTTGAAAAACTGTTTTTCCTGTAATGTCAGTAATTTCCAAAGTTGAAAAGTTTTCAATTGCAGTCAGGTTTCCGATTGTTATTATTCCTGTTGTTGGATTTGGATAAATTGAAATTTCATTTCTAACATTTTCATCTGAGATTCCTGTTGTTGTGAAATTGAGCAAACTATACTCGCCATCTTTAGCGGGAAAAACATTTTCTGTCCAGGCATCTCCATAAGGATTTGAAAATGTGTAATCGTTTAAAATATATTCTTTGTTTTCGTTTTTAATCCAGGCTTTTATTATCGGTTTATTTCCTGTTTTATAAAGATTGCTGAAAACCGGAATAGCATTTTCAAAAATATTCTCGGAAACAATAATACCGGCACCTGCAAGAATTTCTCTGTCATAAACTGCAATTTCATCTCCAATATTTAAGTCTCCTTTTTCAAGATAGATTGTCCATACCGGTTCTATGGGATTAGCTTCTTCAAGATTAAAATAGGTTGGGATTTTGAAAAAATTCTGATTCAATTGTCCTTTTTTCCCACTTTCTTTGTTTAAAGATTTTGAAGACTGATTAGGCTGTTTCATTGAGCCATCATTCCATACACATCGAACTGAAGAACCAAAAAATTTACTTGCACCATTTCGATATGATTTTGGATTATTAATGTTTAATGACCTAAACCAACTATGAACTTGGTTGTAAGGATTAATTACAGAACTCCAAAAACTTGCAAATTCCCCAATACCAAGAAATTCTCCTGTATCCCACTTTCTTTGGCCTGCCAACAAAGCTTCAAAACCTGATGAGCCACCCTCAAGCATTTTTAAACCACAGTCTGTTCCTCTCCATCCGGTTAAATTCGGATTATTAATACTCGGGTCAAGATAATTTTCAAGTTCATACAATTCATAATCGCCGGGTAAGTGCCAATCTTCAGGGCATATTCCCTGAGTCCATGGGTTTGCTGTGTATTGCATCATTTCATTCCATTGATATAATCCACCATATTCTTCACAATTAGCAGGATCATTATCATAGCAATATTTTTCAATTACACTATTGTCTGTCATATCTTCAATGCCGTTTATCATTGTTCCAATATTAAGATTTTCAGCCATCCAGCATTTATAATCAATTAGTACGGTATTATAAACTTGTCCGTCGCGAGGATCACTAAAAGTTCCTCCACAGGTAAATGGATAAAGAGTTGCATAAATAAGAATATCATCGGCAAACATTTTAATAAGGTAGCCTTCGCCCGGAGTACAATTACCAATACCATTAATCCAATGAGGGCCAATTTTATGCAAAGTTTGCCCATTTGAATTTCTAATAAAATCAAGATTATCGCCGATTATTGATTGAAATGCAGTTAAAGCATCGACCGAAAGAGAAGGCAAATAACTCACAATTTGATAGCCCTCAGTTAAAGGAATTTGAGTTTCAGGATCGACAAACAATCCTTCAATTGAAAATGAATCCTCGTTAAACATTCTTATAAGATATCCTTCTTCAACTATCCAATCACCAATTCCATTAACCCAAATATCCCCAATCTTTCTTAACATTTGTCCTTCTGTGTTCCTCACAAAATCAAGATTATCGTTTAATATCTCAGAAAGTACAAGCATCATATCGGGATCATCGGGGATAACATTTGATGAAATAAACTGATAGCCAACTGATAAATTATATTGTTGAGTTGTTACTGGTAAAAAGTTAATCTCGGCGATACTATAATTTCCATCACCTTCAGGGAATACATCTCCGGTATAGGCATCTCCATAAGGATCAAAAAATTCATAAATGAATAAATCACTTTCCACTTGTTCACTTGCATCCCAGCATTTAAATGCAAACTCATTGCCTGATTGATATCCTGCTTGTGTACTTAAAACACTAAATGCAGTTAATTCATTCTCAAATTGATTTGTAGGAGTGCAAACCTGATTTAAAGTAAAAGCCCCGACCATAAGACCACCATCGAAAATAGCGATTTCATCGCCTGCTACCAGATCGGCATCAGTTTCACTTATTGTAGCACCGGCAATATAAATAGTCCATAAAGGACTTGAAGGATCACCGCCTTCAAAATTAAAATGTAGTTCAGGAGGCCCTCCAACAAACATTGTTACAGGAATAATTACTTCGGGATTATTAACACTATTATTAAAAATAATTATTTCTGCATAATAGATTCCTTCCTCCAATTCATCGGCATTAAAATCAAGTGTTACAATTTCTGAAGCACCCGACGCAAGAATACCTTCAATTGGATCAACAATTAGCCAGATTTCTTTACTACCTAAACGATTTACACTGTCGAAATCTTCAGGAAAAACAACTTCAATATTCCATTCTAATGTACCACAACTAGTACTTATAATATTAAGAAAATCTTGAGCTGTTCCATTAATTACAACAGTCTGAGTGAAAGATGTCGGATGCCACGTGATAGATGCTGGATGATATTCACCACCACCATCAATACCAAAAATAGTTTCGTTTTGGATAATTCCTAATAAAGTACACCAACCTGGTGCATAAGTATCGAATATAGCAAGACCACCGGCAATACCTGTACCTGTTGTGCTATATCCGATTGCATCAAAAACAATACCTGTTTCTTCCCCTGTTTCAGGGTCTATTTGAACAATATCACATGAATTAATCCCACCGGACTGAGCAAAACCATAAAGCCATAGCCCTTCACAAGTAATATAGGTGTATGCAAACCCATAATAACTTTCATGAGCACCACAGTCAAATTGTCTAATGATATTTCCTGAACGGTCATAAAGAGTTATAGGAGTACTCCAGTTGTTTCCCCAGAAACCATCATAATAAGGATCATAAGCAATAGCTCTTGTATCAACAGCGGCATTTAATGTACTGATCAAAGTACCTGATTGCCCTACAAAATCCATTTCAAATAATTGAGTGCTTGCAGCAGCACCATAGAAATACGTACCGTCATAAGCAAGGTCTCTTACAGCAGATTCACCAGGAACCTGGAATGTGCCAAGAAAAGTACCATCCATTTCATAGCAGCAAAATCCTGTAGAATTCCATAGAGATGTGTAAATGTAATTGCCATTAGTTTCAATACCTGCTTCACCGGAAGCATCACCGCAAATAAAATCAAATTGATGATCGAAGAGGTCATCCGTGAAAGTTGTTGCATGTGGATTTGTAACGGCATTGGGATCTGCATCTGCGTTGCTTTGGGCTAATAGAATTGATGATGAAAGGATCATCAGGATTAATGTAATTGTAAGATTTTTCATAAAGCTATGTTTTTTTGATAAAGATACTAATTTTCAAAAAAGAAGGCATCTATATTATTATTGAATCACAATTTTATCTACATATTTTAAATCTTTTCCACTTAAGTTGATAAAATAAACTCCCTTTTCAAGCCGTGAAAGATCAATCTCCATTTTTGATTTTTGATTAATGATTTTTGATTGAAAAACTGTTTTTCCGGTAATGTCAGTGATTTCCAAACCTTGAAGGTTTTTTATACCTGAAAGGTTTCCGATGGTTATTATTCCGGTTGTCGGATTTGGGTAAATAGAAATATCATTTATCACATTTTCATCTGAAATGCCTGTTGTTGAGAAATAAAGTAAGCTATATTCTCCATCTTCAATTGGGAAAACATTTTCCGTCCATGCGTCTCCGTAAGGATTTGAAAAAGTATAATCTTTTAAAATGTATTCCTTATTTTCGCTTTTATTCCAGACTTTTAAAATTATCGGATTTCCGGGAATATATCCCTGACCGCTATTAATTGTATTAAACACCGGAAGTTCGTTTTCAAAGATATTTTGTGAATTAACTTGCATTGCTCCAACCAAAATATCCCTATCAAAAGCTGCTACTTCATCGCCGATTTCCAAACCATCTAAATATAAAGTATAAACAGCTTCGGCCGGATTACCGCCCTCAAAAATAAAGTGTGTTGGAACAGCAATTGTTTTACCACTTGATTTTGCAGATGAAGGGTAAACAATTTCACCATCTGCAAACATTTTAACAAGATATCCTTCTCCAGTCTGACAATCGCCTATACCGTTAACCCAGTTCGGGCCGATCTTACGTAATACTTCTCCTAATGAATTTCTAATATAATCGAGATCGTCTCCAATGATAGTTTCAAAAGCAATCAGAGCATCCATCGGAGTTTCGGGGAAATAGCTGATAAATTGAAATCCTGCTACTACCGGAACCGGAGTTGCCGGGTCAACTGCATCGCCCCCGATAATAAATGAATCTTCGGCAAACATTTTAACAAGGTAGCCTTCCGTAACAATCCAGTCACCAATACCATTAACCCAATTCGGGCCAATTTTACGCAATGTCTGTCCTTGTGAATTTCTTACATAATCAAAATTTTCATTTAATACGGAATCCATAACAATTAACATATCAGGATTACTGGGAATAATACGTGAAGACACAAAGCTAAAACCTGAGGAAAGTGTTATTTCCTGTGTTACTTGAAATTGGTCAAAATAATAAGCGCCTATATCAGCCACTGTTCCATCAGGATCATAATAAACAGGATCAGGGTTTCCGGCATCAATGCAGGGTGATTTTGTCTCATCCGGGATTGGAAAATTTGCCCATGTTAAATGATAATCGTTATTTGCAGGATCGACAAATAATGGATCGGCATCAATATTTCCTGTTCCGGCCCAGCCACCCTGAATGTCGGAATATGTTATTGTAAGTGTTTCTGCTATTTCATTTGGAGAGTTGTCCCAAACAATAGTATTCACAACATTAGTATTAAGAGAATTGCTGTAAATTCCTCCTCCGTCTCCAAAGTCAACAATATTATTACAAATTGTATTATTTTCTATAAGATTATTACCGGCATTTCCTCCGCAATAAATTCCCCCTCCGTAAGCAACACCGTATCCGCTTGCTGTTAGATTGTTAAAGATAGCATTTCCTTTCAGCATTATTGTCGAACTAACAGAGATAAATATTCCACCACCATAATAAGCCCCTTCATTATAACAAATTGTATTATTTAAGATGTGTGAATTTGAGTTTTCACAATATATTCCTCCACCACGGATATACAAATCGCAATTATTTTCTTTAATAATATTATTATCAATTGTTGGAAATGAATTTATGCATTTTATACCCCCACCTCCGGGACCTGAATCGGACATTTGGGTAAAACCATTAGTTATTGTAAATCCTTTAATTACTGAATTTAAACCTTCTCCCGACACAAATTTTACTACGCTCCCGTTTTGATTTCCATCAATAATTGTTTGTGAAATATATGTTTCATCCTGTGTTGTTAAAAATAATGAACCGACGGTAATATTCTTTCCATTAAAGTTAATGTTTTCAACATAAGTTCCGGGTTGCACTAATACTATATCGCCGTTGCTTGAAGCATTTATTCCTTCCTGTATTGTTAGATAATCTTCGGGAATAAAAATTGTAATATTTTCACCGATAATACTGAAAGGAGATGAAGTAAAAGCTGTTGTTACTAAGGTTTCAGTCGAAACTGTGTATTTTATATAGCAGTTTGATGAATTAACCTGAGGTATATTCCACTGGTATCTTCCGTTGTTTGGGAGGTTATCGGCAATTAAATACCATGGCCCGTTCAATCCATATATCGAATATTCCAATTTAACAAGTGATGGTTCATAATCAGGTACAGCAGAAATCCAATCAATAAACTGAACTGAGTTTTCGTTAAATACTTCATGGCCTTTTGGAAATATAGTAGAAATTGTCAGGTTGTCGGGAACTGATGATTCTTTATAGAATTTCATGTGGTTTTGATAATTTGGCCATGAACCACCTTCGGCAACCAAAGTAATATCAGGATAACCGTTATGATCGGCATCTCCACCAACTCTAAATGCCTGACAATTACTTATTCCGGTAGTTATAAACTGTGTTTCCTCGCTCCATGTACCTGTTCCATCCCCAAGCCAAAGAGTAAAAGTTCCATCACCATAAGCTGCAATGTCCATATTTCCATCAGCATTCATATCGTAAAGTTGGGTTTCTTCATAACTTCCATACCCAGGAAGGCTTCCTGAATAATCAATCCAAATTTCTTCGGAATTATCCCAAATCCAAACCTGTACTCCACCATTATAAGCAAATGCGAGGTCTTTTCCTCCATCGTTATTAACATCGCCAAGTGAGGGGCCTCCATACAAGCTCCCGGGTAAATTTCCATCAACATTAGTAAAACCCCCTGTCCCATCGCCGAAATAGACCGTACCATATTGATGGGCAGTTACCATATCTGCATTTCCATCATTATTTATGTCGCCGAAAACTAAGCACATATTGGAATTTCCGCCCAAAAACCCGAACGATTGTTCCCACGATCCGTCAAATTGGTTAATATAAACATGTACTCCTGCCCCACTTCCAAAAGATATACTTCCTATGTCGAGGTCTCCATCGTTGTCAACATCGGCAAAATCGGAAGCAAACATGCCCCAGGTTTCACCATTGGTTGCAAGGCCGTCATCCCAGGCAATCCAGTTTGTTCCAGTTCCATCGCCAAGAGCTACTTCGATGAGTTGGTTGCCTAAATCGGTAGCTGAATAATTATGATGTATGCCATAACCGACATCCAACAATCCATCGTTATTTACATCGCCTACTGCTATTCCGCCATAACCGAAATTACCTGTCATTTGCACGCTCCATGAACCTGTGCCATCGCCAAACCAAACCATGATACCGTGTTGACTCGTATTTATGTACGGACAGCCATGATCTCCAACGGAAACAATATCAATAAATCCGTCAGCATTCATGTCGGCAAATTCCAACTCAGTCCGGCCTCCGTCCCAATCAGGATAATTCAAACCCGTTGAACTTTCTATGTATGAAAGGTTTTTGGGTTGGGCTGAAACAATAATTGTCATTATTGTCAGTACTAAGAGTAAAATAGTTTTTTTCATATCATTTTTATTTAAGTATTATTAAAATCATTTTTCCGGTCAATAAAATTCAATTATATGTAATTGAAAATTATCTTCCCACAAATATACACTTTTTTATAGCTTTGTTTAATATTAATTTTATGTATTTTGAACAAAATAATTGTTAATTTTGTATATACTAAAAGTTTAAAAATGGAGACAATTGAAATAAAATCGCAGCTGCAAAAAATGATTGATGAACAGGAAGATATAAATGTGCTTCAGGCAATTTATACATTATTGCAGAAAACAAGCTTAAATCCGATATTAAAAACAAAATTAGCTAACAGAGCAAAAAAAGCTGAATCAGATATAGCTGCAGGTAGGGTATTTACAAAGGAAGATATTATTCAAAGAACAAATCAAATCGGCAGATGAAGTTGATCTATACTGAACAATCACTTTAAAGCCTTGAAGAAGCCCTAAAATTTATAACTCCTAAAGTTTCTTATGAGAAATTAATGAAAATAAGGGATAGTGTTTTGGACGCAGCAGAAACCCTGGAAGATAATCCATTCATTGGTCAAAAGGAACCATATCTTGAACATCTGGAATTAGGACATCGTAGGATTATAAAAGACAACTACAAAATTATATACAGGGTAATAGACAGTTATATTTATATAACAGATATTTTTGATACAAGACAGAATCCTATAAAAATGAAAGATTAGTATAATCGGCAGTAGTAATTAAACCACTGCCGATTATTCATTTTAACATCATGGTTAATATGAGAAAACCATTTTAATTATTTCTATTCAATAATTATCTTTTTAATAAGAACTGAATTATCACTTTCAATTCTAATAAGATAAATCCCTGACTCAAAACTTTCGGTATTGATATTTATTATTGAATTATTATGTGGTTCATTATATAAAATTTGTCCTACACAATTCGTAATCACAATACCGTTTATTTCATTTGAGGATTGGATAATGATTTTGTTTGTGGCAGGATTAGGATAAATTTTTATTATTTCCTCTGCTTCGGGAAGTGATGCTTTTGTAATATTTACAATACTATATTTCCCATCTTCAGCAGGATAAACATCCGAAACATAAGAATCATAAATAGCTTCCATAGTGAAATCGGCTGAAACAATATTATTTTCCGACCAGACTTTAAATGTAATCGGATTTCCATGTTCGTAACCAACTCCACTTGTTAAGGTGCTAAAAACAGGGAGTTCGTTTTCATAGGCATTTTGAGAATTGATTCTAATTGCCCCGATCATTTTATCTCCATCGAAAGCAGCAACTTCATCGCCGATTTCCAGGCCTTTTATATAAAGTGTATAAACTTCTTCGGCAGGATTTCCGCCTTTGAAAATAAAGTGCATTGGAATAGCAATTATTTTGCCGCTCGATTTTGCTGACACAGGATAAATAATTTCACCGGCGGCAAACATTTTAACAAGATAGCCTTCGCCCGGCTGACAGTCGCCAATGCCATTAACCCAATTCGGGCCGATCTTGCGTAATGTCTGGCCTTGTGAATTTCTTATAAAATCAAGATCATCGCCAATGATTGTTGCAAAAGCATCCAATGCATTCATCGGATTTTCGGGGAAATAACTTACAAACTGAAATCCTGTTTCTACAGGAATCGGAGTTGTAGGATCAACAAATAATCCATTGATTGTAAATGAATCACCGGCAAACATTTTAACAAGGTAACCTTCATCAACGATCCAGTCGCCAATACCGTTAACCCAGTTCGGGCCGATTTTTCGCAATGTCTGGCCCTGTGAATTTCTTGCGAAATCGAGGTTATCATTTAATATTTCAGCCATAACAATCAACATATCCGGATTTTCGGGAATAACACCTGATGAAATAAATTGGAAACCATAAGATAAATCGAAAGTTTGTGAGGCTGATGATGCAAAGAAATCCAAAGTAACAATACTATATTCACCATCATCGGAAGGAAATACATCTCCAGTGTAAGCATCCCCATAAGGATCAAATAATTCTATTTCAAAATTATCAGCTTCCAAGTCTTCACTTGCATCCCAACACTTGAATAAATACGGATTACCGGCCTGATAGCCCGGCGTACTAACGAGAACACTAAAAGCAGTCAAGTCGTTTTCAAATTGATTTTCGGGAGTGCAAATTTGATCTAATGTAAATAAACCAACCATCAGGTCTCCATCAAAAATAGCAATCTGATCACCGGCAATCAAATCCTCACCTTCGCAAGTAGCTCCGGCAATATAAATTGTCCATAACGGGCTTGAAGGGTCACCACCTTCAAATTCCCAGTGAGGTAGAATCGGTATTACAATCATCGAAACAGGAACAATAATTTCTGGTTGATCGGGATCATTGCTTTCAATAACAATATTTGCTTCATAGAAAACACCCGTAAGCCCAACTGAATTAAAAGTAACTTCGATAAATTCCGAATTTCCCGGCTCTACTATTCCTGTCGAAGGATTTACAGATAACCAATCGAATGAATTATAATCACCTAATTCATATCCAATTATTGCAACACCCTGTCCTAAGCATAATAAAGTATAAGTTCCGGGTATCATTTCTTCCTGTAATGCAAGTCCACCGGCAATGGCATCTGCACCCATATCACCGCTTACACTATGAGTTACACCTGTAGCTGCTCCTGTTTCAATCGCCCATTGCGACACCCAACATCCACCTCCCGAAGATGTTCCTTCGAACAACCATAAAAACGGGCCATCTTCCGAAAACTCATCATAAGCTAATCCGTAAATACTTGGCGAACCTCCTATTGAATTCAATACACCTCCCGAACGATCAATTAAAACTATATCACTCGACCAATTATTAGTCCAAAAAGCATCAAACTCATCATCATAAGCAATTGCGCGTCCTGCATCAGCCGAAAAATTTATTTGACCGATCAGTGTGTGTGATTCAAAATCCATTTGGAAAATTGGAGCAGTACCCGAGCCTCCATAAAAATATTCCCCATCATAAGCCAAATCCCTGATATTTGCGGCACCTGCAATTTGAAATGTTTCAAGATGATTTCCTTCCAAATCAAATTTCAAAAAGTCAGCTGCATTCCATACAGATGTAAAAATATACTCACCATCGGTTTCAACTCCGGCTTGAGAAACTGCTGCAGACACCTGATCGAACATAAACTGTATGTCCCAAATTTCATCAGTGAAAAGCGGTTTTTGTTGAGTTGCAATATTGTTAATTTCTGCTTTAGAATTGTCAATGAGTTTATCAAGAATCGAATAGTCAATTTTTGTGTTTACAGTTTCTGTCCCACTAATATAATCAATTGAAATATCAAATTCGAGTTCCCCTTGCCCATTATTGCCGATTTCCAATTCTTCAAAAAAAGTTTGGTCGGGAAGCATTGTAACCGAAAAATTACCCGGGTTGACATAAATATCAGGAGGGTAATCCCAGAAAACAATTACAGGCCCGGCAGGGTCGGATTCACCTTCGGGATAATAAGCAGTTACTTCATACTGATAAGTTCCATAATCGGGTAGGAAATCATTATAGATTGTATTCACTGTTGAGTCTAATAATGACCCATCTCTATAAACTTTAAATCCAAGTAAATCACGATTCAAAGTTTCGATATTATAAGTATATTGATTTCCATAAACCGGTTCAGGAGCTTTTTCAATTCCAATAATTTCTCCGTTCAATGAATTTCCATCGCATATCTCACTTTCAGCGGAATAAATATTTCTGACAACATTTTGTTCAACTTTTCCAAAAGTATAATTATCAGCCATTGGATTAAGGACAGCATAATCATAGTCTGCTTGTCCGTTTGTCCCGCTATCATACATCAAAACTCCAACTTTTCCACTTAAAAAAGTATCATCAAAATAAGTGCCCTGCAAAACTCCATTGAAAAATATATCAATATATCCATCGGAGAATACAACTTTTAAAACATTCCACTGGCTATAACCGGGAATTAAATCGGGGCTTGTTTCCCACGGATTTAAATATGTGAAATTACCGTTAACATATTTTCCAAAACACCATCGTTGCCAATCTGATGAAGTTCCAATGACTAACCTATATCCGTTCATCCACTTGCCATCGGGATCAATAACAGTCGGATCCCCATTAAACCATAATCCCATAAGGTTGCTACTCCCGGAATTTTTTCGCATTTTAACTTCATATTCATAGTTTGAATACTCATTATCGTAATAACTTGAAGTATATTTATAGGAATCATTTGAAACCTGATAAAAATTATTTGCAACTGTCCAATTCCCTGTAACGGGAACCCAGTTATCAGCCACACCATCTTCAAAATTTTCGTTAAAACCGTCTCCAGAAACATAATCCCAGGTAAGTTCAACCTCACCCGAAATTTCATCCAACTCAGCCTCAAGATTGGTTGGAGCAGTAAGGGTGTCACGTACAACATCAACATTGATAAGAGCTTTGTTTTGTTTAGTTAAATCATCTCCTGTAACATAAGGCGAGGCATAAAACATTGAAATAAATCCAGACATAAAAATTAATGTCAGTAATACTTTAAAAAAACTGTACTTTTTTTTCATAGAATATTAATTTAAGGTTAATAAATAATAATCAGATACAAATATAAAAAAATTTGTGAAAATGAAAAATGCTAATTATTGATATAAAAATGTATTTTTGCAAGTGAATTTATAGGATTATAAATTATATGTCGGAGAAGCAACAAGAAATATTGTCTAAAATTGAAACACCTTCTGATTTAAGAAAGCTTCAAGCCAATGAATTACCTCAATTTTGTGATGAGCTAAGGCAATTTATTATTGATATTGTTTCCACACATCCAGGGCATTTAGGTTCAAGTCTTGGTGTTGTTGAACTTACGGTTGCTCTTCATTATATTTTCAACACTCCGTACGATAGATTAATTTGGGATGTCGGCCATCAGGCTTATGCCCACAAAATCATTACCGGAAGAAAAGACATTTTTTATACCAACAGAACTTATAAGGGGATCAGCGGTTTTCCAAAAATAAGTGAAAGTGAATACGACCCTTTTGGAACAGGCCATTCATCCACTTCAATTTCTGCTGCTCTCGGAATGGCTATTGCTTCAAAAATTAATGATAAAAATGGCCGTCAGCATATTGCAGTTATCGGCGATGGTGCTATGACCGGTGGAATGGCTCTTGAGGCATTGAATAATGCAGGAGTTTCAAAGAGTAATTTGCTTGTAATTTTAAATGACAATAGAATTTCAATAGATAAAAATGTAGGTGCGATAAAAGAATATCTTGCTGAAATCACAACATCAAGAACTTACAACCGTATTAAAAATAAAATCTGGAACATTTTAGGCAGAGCAAGCAAATACGGGCCAAACTCACAAAAGATTGTTCAGCAAATTGAAAATGCCATTAAATCAACCATACTTAAAAAAAGTAATCTATTTGAGGCATTTAATTTTAGATATTTCGGTCCTATCGACGGGCATGATGTTGTTAAACTTACTAAGATTTTAAAAGACCTAAAAAGAATTCCCGGGCCAAAACTTCTACACATCATCACAGTAAAAGGAAAAGGTTTTAAAAAAGCCGAAGAAAATCAAACTTATTTTCATGCTCCGGCAACTTTTGATAAAAATACAGGTGAAATAATTCATTTGCACAACACCAAGAAATTTCCATTAAAATATCAAATTGTTTTTGGAGAAACTGTTGTTGAGCTGGCTGAACAAAACCCCAAAATTCTCGGAATTACACCGGCTATGCCTTCAGGCTGTTCATTAAATATTATGATGAAAAAAATGCCTGATCGCGCTTTCGATGTTGGAATTGCCGAGCAACACGCAGTAACTTTTTCAGCAGGCCTGGCAACTCAGGGAATGATCCCTTTTTGTAATATTTATTCAACATTTATGCAACGGGCTTATGATCAGATAATCCATGATGTTGCTTTACAAAACCTGAATGTAGTTTTCTGCCTCGACCGAGGTGGTTTGTCTGGCGAGGACGGAGCGACTCATCATGGGGCTTTTGATTTGGCATACCTTCGGGCAATACCGAACATTATAGTTTCTTCACCGATTAACGAAGAATATCTTCGTAATCTAATGTTCACTGCTCAATTAGATAATGCCGGTACTTTTTCGATTCGATACCCAAAAGGAAAAGGAGTGTTGAAAAACTGGAGAAAACCATTTCAAAAACTTGAGGTAGGTAAAGGACGCATAGTCAGAGATGGAGAAGATATTGCCATAATTTCGATAGGCCATATTGGAAACTACGTCATCGAAGCAGCAAAATTATTAAATAATGAAAATATTAATATTGCTCATTATGACATGATTTTCCTTAAACCCATTGACGAACAATTGCTTCACGAAGTTTTCACAAAATTCGATAAAATAATAACTATCGAAGATGGTACAATAATCGGTGGGCTTGGAAGTGCGGTATTGGAATTTATGGCCGATAATAATTATTCGGCAAAAGTAAAACGTCTCGGAATTCCGGACCGATTTATTGAGCAAGGCAAACAAATCGAACTTCATTCGGAATGTGGTTATGATATTGATGGAATAATAAAAACTGCAAAAGAAATGCTTGAGAAATGTTAAAAAAAATAAAGAAAATCACTTCTGACGAAATACTTGAAATTCTAAAAGAATGTGACCAAAGAGTTGTTTTCGATAAAACAAATATAATTCCGAACGAAAAAGAATTAAAAGATAAACTATGTAAATATATTGATTATCAAAACATACAAACAAAATCTGTTCTCGGAATTGATATTTATAAATATAGCTTGTATGGTGAATTTGAGCAATCGTTGATACCCTTCATTTTTAAGATATTTCTAAAAATGACAATAAAACTTTGTCTTAAAAATCATAGATATATCTTCCAAAAATATTCGACCGAAAACATTGAAGACTATTTTGTTGATGCCGGCGACGGAGGTTATTTCATTTTCGATACACCTTTACATTCATTGCTTTTTGCAAGCAATTTTGCCGTAATATTACGATCATATAATTCTTTTCATTTATTTCCAAAACTCAGTAAAATGATCGGAGGTTTAAGCACAAGGTATGCGATAACTTATGACAAAATTTACAACTTTGATAATAATTTTTTCGGAAGAGCGATCATTAATAATGCCAGAATTCTTATAAAAGACAATCTAAACAGATGTTTGATAGACCAGAATGCACACTCCTGGTTTACAATTAATTTAGAAGGAATTGAAAACCTTCAAATAATAACAATTGCAGATATTGTAAACATTTATGAGTTTAGTAAATATTATGATATTACTGTTCTGAACGATTATCCCGATGAAGTTTTCAGCCATGATCCTTCAAGAATTTATGGAATTATTAATTCCGATATTTTAAAAATCGGGAAAATAACTTCCAAAGAATCAGAACTGAACATCTATAATCTTCACCTTCAGGCCTGCATTAAGCTTGTAAACGATGACGACGAATCTCAGCAAAAACTAATTACAATTAGCCTCGGAAATTTGAATACTACTGGGATTTAATGGAAGAATGCGAGAATGAGTGAATGAGAGAATGCTTAAATAATGGAAATCCAAACGAACACCATGTTGTCGTAGGGTAAATAACAATCGAGTGACTATTTAATGACAATTGAATGACTACTTAATGACAATTAAATGATCCACCTGCGCTAAAGCTACGGTGGACAGGCCACAAAAAAAAAGACAATTAAAGGATGTTTAAGGAGTTTGTAATTAATCTTTTTGTATGCCTACCGCCAATTCTCAACTCTCACTCTTTTTCAAAACAATCCTAAAAGTTGTTCCTTTATCAATTGTCGATGATTTCACAAATATTTTCCCTGAATGATAATCGTTTATAATTCGTTTTGCAAGCGATAAGCCAAGCCCCCAACCTCTTTGTTTACTCGTATATCCGGGGTGAAAAACTGCTTTAAAATTTGCTTTTGGGATGCCTTTTCCAGTGTCGCTAAAGTCGATTGTAATACTACTTCCATCTTCTGAAATATCAATATTTAATTCACCTTTTCCGCTCATTGCATCAACCGCATTTTTGCAAATGTTTTCGATAACCCATTCAAATAAATGCAAATTGACAGGAATTATTATTGCCCGGTTTTTTGCAATATTAATATGATATTTAATATTTTTCGATGTTCGAGATTTAATATATTCAACCGAATCGTAAATAATTTTAACTATGTCTTCTTCATTAAGATTTGTTCCCGAGCCAATCTTTGAAAATCTTTCAGTTATGGTTTTCAAACGATTCACATCTTTTTCCATTTCTGTAATCGCCTCTTCATCGACATCCTTTAATCTTAAAAGTTCAAGCCAGGCCATGATTGACGAAAGTGGTGTTCCAAGTTGATGAGCAGTTTCTTTCGACATTCCTACCCAAACCTGATTTTGTTCCGATTTTCGTGCCGTGCTGAATAACAAATATGCAATAAATAAAAACAAACCGATTATTCCAAACTGAACATAAGGATAAAAACGTAATTGAGTTAAAAGGTAAGAATCTTTATAGAAAATATATGTCATGCCCTGCCCGCTCAAATCAATTTCAATTGGTGCATTTTCGTAAGCCATTTGTTTAATGGTTTTTTGCAAATAGCTTGAATCCGATAAATTATTATTTTCTATATTCCCTGTTATAATTACATTAGTTTTTGTGCTGTCGGTAATGATCACAGGAACAGAAGCCGAGTTAACCACAACTTCAGAGAAAAATGATTCGATCAGATCATTAAGAACCTGCCGCAATTCAGTAAATATTCTTGATTCCTTATAATATAAAAAGTGCTTCATATTATAAGAAAAATTTACAATTATGGGAGAATAAACCGAAAACTCCTTAATCATTTCTTCACTAAGCATTGTTACTTCATCCTGGTCAAAGCTTATGTTTTTCGAGAAAAGTATTTCGCCTTCTTCGGTAGCAAGAATTACTGGAATAGTTGTGTTTTTACTGATAATATTCAGATAAAAAGTTAAATCTGCAGATTTTGAATCAATTGCAATTCGACGATATGTTTCCGCTAAAAGTTCTGCCCTGTTTTGTTCAACAGCTTTGATTTCCTGAAAGAAATTCTCGGTATAATTAACCAGTTTAGCTCTTCGTTGGATGGCATCAGCCCATATTTTTACATTTTTTCTCTCATCACGAGCCACTCCATTCACTAAAATATTTGTGTACCATAGCGATAAAGTAACAATTACTACCGCTGTTGTAAACAAGAAAATCTTCCAGCGTCTTTTCTTAGTATAAATATCCAAACCTATATTTTTTAATTCAATTCTTGCAAAAAACTAAAAACCTTTATTATTAACGAAATAAAAAAGCGAAATTGTGTATTGTGGCTTTAAAAGAAATAAACAGCATAAGTGATAGTTTGAAAAAAATCTGCAATTGGCAGTTGGCAGTCAGCAGTCAGCATTCAGCAGTCTGCAGTTGGCAGCCGACAATTGGCAGTCAGTAAACTATGGATTGAAGACTGCGGACTGAAAACTGGAGACTGTGGACTTTGGACTTTGGACTAAAGACTGATAATTACAAAACCATTTACTTTACAAAAAAAACTTACTTTTGGCAAATGTTCGTTATCGTTCATTTTTGTTGCGTTTGCGAACACAATATAGAAATGTCTTTTTTGATAATATAAGAATATAAATTTGGTTAACAACACAATAGAAAGTTTGGTATAAAATTAGCTAAGCTAAAATTTCTAACAATCGAAAAAAATTATTAATTAAAAAATTTTAAAATTATGACACGAAAAATTTCTGTTTTTTTTACAATTGCAATTATGGCAACATTATTTTTTGGGGGTATTAAACTTTCATTTAGCCAGAATGAAATTCCTCTTGAAGATTTTTTCAAAAATCCCGAGAAATCATCATATCAAATTTCTCCTGACGGAAAATATTTTTCATTTTTATCTCCTTATGAAAGTCGAATGAATATTTTTGTCCAAAAGATCGGAAGCACTAAGGCAAAAAGGCTTACAAGTGAAACAGACCGCGATGTTGCGGGATATTTTTGGGCTAACAACAAACGAATACTTTTCCTGAAAGATGATGGCGGTGATGAAAATTATGCTTTGTATGGAGTTGATTTTAATGGTAAAAATTTAAAATGCCTTACTTGTTTCGATGAGGTAAGAACACAAATCATTGATGCACTTGAAGATATTCCAAATGAAGTAATAATCGGACTGAACAAAAGAGATGCAACAGTGTTTGATCCTTATCGCCTGAACATTAAAACAGGTGAAATGACAATGCTTGCCGAAAATCCGGGAAATATTCAGGGATGGATGACCGACCATGCCGGCAAATTAAGAGTTGCTTATGCAATAGTTGATGGAATAAATACTCAAATCCAATATAGGGAAACAGAAGAAGATGAGTTCAAACCTATTTTAACTACAAACTTCAAGGAGTCAGTTAGTCTTAACTTTTTTACATTCGATAATAAAAATGTTTATGCAACTTCAAATCTTGGGCGTGATAAAAGCGCTGCTATTATTTTTGATATCGCTAACGGTAAGGAACTTGAAGTTCTTTATGAAAATCCGGATTATGATGTTTCAAGAATGTCGTATTCGAAAAAAAACAAAAAACTTTGGGCAGCATATTTTACATCATGGAAATCCGAAAGACATTTCTTTGATAATGAATTCAAAGAATTACTTGAAAGACTTAGAAAAGACCTTGGCCAATATGAAATCGGAATTACCGATTATACTAAAAACGAAGACAAATTTATTATACGAACAGCAAGTGACCGAACATTAGGAACATATTATTTGTATGATAAAAACACCGACAAACTTGAAAAAATTCATGAAATCAGTCCGTGGTTAGACGAAAGTAAAATGTCTAAAGTCAAGCCTATTCAATACAAAGCACGTGATGGCCAGATCATTCATGGTTATTTGACACTTCCTAACGGAGTTGCACCCAAAAATTTACCTGTAGTAATAAATCCGCATGGTGGTCCTTGGTATAGAGATAACTGGGGGTTTAATCCCGAAATTCAATTTCTTGCTAACCGAGGTTATGCTGTTTTGCAAATGAATTTTAGAGGCTCGACAGGTTACGGCAAAGAATTCTGGGAAATTTCGTTTAAACAATGGGGACTTACAATGCAAAACGATATTACGGATGGTGTTTACTGGCTCATTGAGCAAGGAATAGCCGATAAAGATAATATTGCTATTTATGGAGGAAGTTATGGTGGATATGCTACACTTCAAGGACTTGTTGTGAACCCGACACTCTATGCAGCAGGTGTTGATTATGTTGGTGTTTCAAATTTATTTACATTTTTGAAAACCATACCACCATATTGGAAACCAATGCTTGATATGATGTATGAAATGGTTGGTAATCCTACATGCGATAGTCTTCAATTTGTCGCAACTTCTCCTGCCTTAAATGCCCACAAAATTATGGCTCCATTATTTGTTGCTCAGGGTGCTAATGATCCAAGGGTTAATATTGATGAATCCGATCAAATTGTTGAAGCTTTAGAAAAACGAGGCATTGAAGTAGAATATATGGTTAAAGATAATGAAGGACACGGATTCCGAAACGAAGAAAACCGTTTTGATTTTTACAGATCTATGGAGAAATTTCTTTCAAAACATATAAAATAAGAATTATGATAGTCAAGGCTTGATTTAATTCAAGTTAAGCTTATACTTAATCCTTCCGATACCTTAAAAGTTTTTAAGGTGTTGTAAGGATTTTTTTATATTTGTTTTTTTAATTAAAACAGAAGAATTGAAATATAAATAATAAAAGGTGTATATTTCTGCAGAATGCTGTTGGATATGTACGGAAAATGTGAACATATAAGAAGTTAGCATTTATTTAGAAACACACAATCACAATTCTCTCACAGTTGTGAGAGAATTTGAGTAAATTTAAACATGAATAAAATATTAGCATATAACAGTTTCTTCGGTGAAATAATCGATACGATTAATTCAGCAAGGTATCAAGCATTTAAGTCTCTAAATAGATTCCATATTGGTCAAAATTTTGAAATTGGGAGAATCATCGTTAAAAATATAGAAAAGAATGAATGGGGACAATCAATTGTTGACACCTTATCGAAAGATATTAATAAACAAATAGATGGAGTAAAAGGTTATTCACCAATTGAAAGATAATAAAGAAAGGAAATATTATCTGCAAGCAACCGACCAACTGGCATGGAGCAGAGCCGTTTTATTAAATCAAATAAAAGCAAATGCCTATAAATACCATATCTCTAATAGAAAATCAAGCAATTTTGAAAAAGCACTTCCAGTCCATCTTTCAGAACAGGCTAATGAGGCATTGAAAAGCGAGTACAATCTGGACTTTCTTGGGATTACCAAACCTGTATTGGAACGAGAACTTGAAAATAGATTAGTTGAAAATATAAGGGATTTGCTTTTGGAGTTAGGGTATGGATTTAGTTTTGTAGGCAACCAATACAGACTAAAACTTAATCAAAAAGAATATTCTATTGATTTATTGTTCTATCACCGAATTGTAAAATGCTTAATCGCAATAGAGTTAAAAACTGTAGAGTTTGAACCCGAATTTGCAGGCAAAATGAATTTCTATCTAGAACTTCTGGACGAGCAAGAAAAACAACCTGACGATAATCCTTCGATTGGAATTATATTATGTCCACGAAAAGACGATATAGAAGTTGAATTCGCTTTAAGATCAAGCAATAAACCAATTGGAGTTTCTGAATATAAATTGACACATGAATTGCCTGAAAATTTAAAAGGAAAAGTACCAACATCAAAAGAATTAAAACAAATGCTAACATATTAGGATTTAAGGCTCAGTTGGCAAACAAAAAAAGCAAGAAGGAAGGTTGATTCTTCTTGCTTTTACCATTTTACCAAAAAAAGACATTGCCAATTGAGTTTTAAATCTTGTTGGGCTAA
>Ga0233437_1002507_pt1 | contig 27406 bp, 37 predicted proteins | sample SI_122_August201_FD_182714 | JGI IMG/M metagenome (GOLD analysis project Ga0233437, IMG submission 182714) | Seawater microbial communities from Saanich Inlet, British Columbia, Canada - SI_122_August2016_200_MG | ecosystem: Environmental > Aquatic > Marine > Inlet | place: Canada: British... | reverse complement strand
AAGGAATGCTTCATAGTTCTCTGCGGACACGGCCTTCATGTCGAGCAACGGCCTCCACTTCTCGCACAACTCCAGAGCCCGGCGCGCTTCGTTTTGCAGTCCGAATTTGCGGCCTTCCTCGAAAGCACTCGCCCCTACACTCCTTATCCACTCGTCGATGGCATCCTCGACATCTGCCTCCTTGTCGACGTGAATGTTCCTCGCGCGGATCACTGCCTTCAGCCGTTCCGATTCGTCGTCAGCCATTAGGTTTCTCCCAATTTCTCGCATGACGTTCCATGCCCCCGCTCAATCGCATCGGCGACCTCGCGACGATGGACCGGCACTTCCTTCGGGGCCTCTACCCCGAGACGCACCTTCTCGCCTTGGATCCCGACGACCGTGACTGTGATGTTGCCGTTGATGACGATCTCCTCTGACTGTTTTCGCGAAAATACCAACATCCTTTCGCCTCCGTGCCTTGGGGTAGGTTATTCCATTACCTTGATGATATTGCGTATTTGTTCCTCGGCATCTCGCAACGCGCATGACACTAAGTCGCGAGTTTCTTCGGCCGCCTCGGACACCTTGGGGATGTCGAGATTATGTATCGCATCGGCCACCGTGAATAGCTTTTCCCGGTCCGGCCGCAACTCCTCCACGCGTAGTCGGGCCGCTTCCTCTGCCTCCGCCTGGGCCTTCTCGGCCGCCGCTTTCTCTTTCGCTTCCCGGGCCCGCCGTTCCTCTGTTTCAACGCGGGCCCGCTCGGCAGCTTCTTCCTTGGCCTTCTTGAGTTCTTCGGCCCGGACCCGCTCGTTGTCGAGTTCGATCATCCGCAACTTCTCGGCTTGCACGACTCGCTGATCGGCTTCGAGCTTCTCTTGGGCTGCACGCTGTTTCGCCGCCTGGGCCTCCAGGTCCGCTCTCGCTTTCCGGAGCCGCTCATCCTCCGCATCCTGGCGGGCCTTGATGCGGGCCGCCTCCTCGTCGGCCAGCCGCTTCTTCTCCGCGGCCTCCGCATCAGCCCGCGCCTTCTCTGCCGCCTCTGCTTTCAGCCTCGCCTCGTTTGCGATCCGGGACTTCTCGTCGTCAGCGGCCCGCTGTTGAGTGAGTAAATGGGCTTCGGTCGGCTCAAGCAGGGCTGTCAACCGCTTGGCTTCACCATCGACGGTCCGGCCGTAGGCAAGCGAATCGGCCTTGAGTTGCTTACGGGTCTTCTCGATGGTGGTCCGCATTTTCATGACGGACATCCGGGCGCGGTGGACCTTCGCGTACCCTTTGGTGTCCTTGATGCCGTCGATTGTGAGGGGCATGTATTCCTCGGTCGCCGCCGCGATTGCGGTCTCGGCTGGCGAAAGCTTCGCGAACTGGTCCCGGGCGTCGGGGAGAGTGAGTAGTTCAGTCATAGCTTTGCCTCCTGTTAGTCTATTTGCCCCGGCCTCATCCTCCTGACTCAACCGGGGACGCTCCATTGACACGGCACTAGCTTCCTTCGCCGGCCTCTCGACCCGCCGTGCCTGATTACGTTGCTGTTGTTTCAAAAACGGCCGGTCGCTGGCAGTGAGCGGGCGAAGAACCTGCCAGAGGTCCAGAAGGGAAACCTCTGCGACCGGCCGCAATACGGCGGGCGGCGGGGCACACACCCCAGGAACCGCCCTGATAATGGATTGAAAAACAACTCCGCCGGGCCTCGAACCCGGATGGTCACCCACACGCGGGAAGCCATGCACGCCAATTTCGCCACGGAGTTGCCGCCGGTCTCTCCCGGCTTGTACGCCTGGCCCACGCGCAGGCCCCCAAGGGTTGACGTTTATCCCTGGCGCGATTGCCTCTACGGCTCCATCTCCCGGAAATCCCGGGCCATCCGCACCACGCCGTACGGAACTGGAGATACAATGACCGACCACCGGACCCGGGTAAAGCAGGAACCCCGGGATATATCGTGACCGGACGTGGATGACGGTTTGTGTTGGGGTTGGAGTCATTGGATTATTCCGCTTCACCTGTAGCATTCACTCGCTGGCGCACGATATCCGGCGCATCGTCACCGTCTTGCACGTACTCGGCTAGCGTATCGAGAGCCCAGTCGAACAACGGGTCCGATTCGAGAGTGGCAAAACGAGACCAACACCAATCGCGGCTGATGAGTACGAGGCCAGCTACCTTGCGTTTACCGATGTCAAGGCCAGCGGCGCGGCGGAGGATTTCTCCAAGGATGTCGCGTGATTGCCAATTCATCTTGGCACCACCGAGGTCGGCACCACCGAGGTAGGCACCACGGAGGTCGGCACCACGGAGGTCGGCACCACCGAGGTCGGCACCACCGAGGTAGGCACCACGGAGGTCGGCACCACGGAGGTAGGCACCACAGAGGTCGGCACCACTCCGCACTGCCGTTCGTAACGCTTTTAGCAACGACTCCGCTTCGCACTCGTACAGCGTACGGCCGTCGAATCGAGATGTGATTGTACGTGTAGTCATCATTTCACCTTATGAATTGAAAACACCGCCGGGCCTCTCGACCCGACAGCGCACACACTACGCAATAACCACGATCTCACCCCGCAACATCGCGGCGAAGTCCGGATGATTCGGAACGCTTTCCTTGATCGGTCGGTGATTGCCACTGAGCCCAGACAGGCCGGGAATCCCGGCAATCCCGATCGCAGCTTGGCCGAGAGCCCAGCAATCTTCGCATCGCTGGCCATACGTTTCATTGTGCTCGCGTCCGCATCTGATACATCGCATGGTCTACTCCCCATGAAAAAAGCCGACCCGCCCGAGGAGGAGTAGCTCCCTGATGGACGGGCCGGCCGGATAAGAATCTGATAGGTCATGTGCTACTCCACACTGTTGATCCCTAGGCAGAGTACCATAGGGTTCTCAGATTACAAGCGGAATATCGAACAATTCACTAACTCATTTGCGACACTACGGCTTCGTCTCAATCGAGATCCCCAACGCCCTACCGGTCGTCAACTGTCAAGAGGGGGATTTCCACTGGGGACGCACGAGAAGCGGCAATGGGCAAGAAATAGACCGGCCCAATGTGCCCTCCGCTGGTGCCGCCGTTGTGGATGCGAGGTATGCGTAGAGACTGACAGTCACTCTACCCCGTGACACCACTCGCAATGGACGCCCGGCGTGATCAGAATCCGGATCCAAGATTCCCGGTCGTAGCGCTGGCACTCACGGAACCACTCCGGGCATCGTTGCTGGCAGCGTGCCAAGAGTCGGCCGACGCGGGCTGGTTCGCGGGCCGGGCCGGTCGCGTTGTCGAGGGCCTCGACCAGGGCGTTTACCACTTGTGTTTCGGACACGCCCATACCCTTCCTTTTGCTTTGAGCTTTCCGCAGCATCCACACTGCGAGCATCGGCCCGGTCGGCGAATGAAGTATTCGCACTCCATACAGACAGCCACCCGACGATCAAACTCGGCACCGTCGACCACCCGGCACCCATCGGCAACGAATTTCGCCATCGCCCCAAGAAACCCGATCACCTGCTCACGTAGCGGCGGCAGGTCTTGCGGTACTGGTCGAGTTATCGGAATCCCGGTCGGTAGGTTTTGTCCAGGGCCTTTTCCGGCATCCCACTTGGCCGCGTACGCTGAATCGGTGTAGTACAGATTGCACCACGCGGGAGTCATGCGACACCTCAGCTTGGGACAGTCGTATACCTTTCCGCCGGTAGTGGGCAGCGTGCATTCGTTCATGGTTTCGTCACGACAAACGTAAGGGATCCACCTGTGTCCTCGTCGCAACAGGGACATATTCGTCCTATCAACGGCGTGTTCTGGATCTCGAATCCAGTATAGACCCAAGAGATAGGTTCGCACGTACTGCTGACATCCGGCTCCAAATCAACAGGGAATGTCTCATCGCACTCTGTGACATTGACATCCATGACAAATCGTCTACTGCTGGCCTCACTATGGCACTTAATCTCGAAATTCCACGGATTAGGGCCGCACAATGCAAAATTGCTCTTCTTCCAGCTATCTGTGTCGGGATCATAGGTGATTTCAAACGTCGTGCCGGTCAAGCCCTCAGTACATTCTCCTTCTCCAATGACGGTAACAAGCAGTACCCACGGGATACAATTGTACGGTCGGCCGTCAAAATCACACTCGCACTGGCACTCGAAACAATCGGGGTCTGCGTTGTAATGCTTGGAGACGGAGAACAGATCGAACTCTAAGTCTTGAGCCGCTCCGTTTCCGATCCCCGAGTATCTGCCTTGGGCTATTGTGCCACAAGACCAAACCCATTGCTGATTGACTGGATGAAGATAGCCGGCAAGGCCGGACCTAGTAACACAAGCGGTAATCGTTGGGGCTTCACCAGTGTAGAAATCGCCAACGCCTATCTCCCTGAGTTTGGTATTGGTACCCCCAACACGTTGCCAGACTGCAAGAGTCGAATTGGCTCCGGCACAGACCGCTTCAACAAAGAGATAGTTGGAGGTATTCAGGTAGCCGACGATGACGCGGGGCTTGTCTCCGGCCTCCAATTCCCCTTCGGCGAATGTGGCGTAAGCAACTACCTCATGGAGAATCTGTGACGGTGTGTTGCAGATCACCACCGCGTTGATGGTTCCGTTCTCTAGGATTTCACCGTCGCCGGTGTATTCCCAATCGCCGGACTCTTCAGAAAGGTTACTGCTGAGCGTTGAGGAAGCCGCATCGTCGAAGTCATCTTCGCAAATCAAGCAACCTCCGCAACAGCAAGGGTCCATTGTTGATCTCCTAGGAACACGCCACCGGCACGGAATCGCAATCGCCAACCACTACCTCCAGGATGGCTCCATTGTCGGTCGACTCCCGCCAGACACCCAGCCCGGTGGCGCCCGCTGCCGGCTCCGGGGTTCCGAATCTCCAATGGATCATCGCCTTGACCGGTGTGCAGCCGTACTCCCACTCTTGATCGGCGATGTTCCAAATACCGCAGTAAACATCTGTCTCGTTGCCGCGGCCCTGATGGGCTTCCTTCAGGACGAACCCGACCTCCCTGTCTTTGTAGCTCCCTTGTAAGTGCAGGTATCCGTCAATGTTCGCCGCGTACAATCGTTCACCAACCCAAACCGGTGGAGGTGCCTTGAATGCCTCTTGCTTCAACGGGTCTCGCCACCAGTCGGGCAACCAAAGATCGTTCTCCCAATCGTCGTCTTCCTTCCGCCACCGCAGCTTGCTCATACCATCGGTCCGGTGCCCGCCGCCAACCCACTCGCCGCCACCACTGACAAACCCCCAGTTGGCCCGAACCGGAACCGCCACCACCTTCCACTCGGCCCGGTCGTCATCATACATAGGAGCCTCGGTGATCTCGTACAATTCGAGCGGTGCAACCGGTAGCGGCTCGCGGCCCATAGATGCGGTGCGGCTCATGATGCGTACCCCGCTTTGATGATCGTCTTGGGTGACCCACTCAAGGGCCGCTCCCATCTCACTCCGCACACCACCCCGTTGACGTCGTGGCTCTGGCCATTCTCGTCAATCGTGTCGAGTACTTGACCCACGAGGTCATGCCAGGAAGAGAGTCCTGCCACTGTAATGCTCGCCCTCTTGCGGCCGTGGCTGTATCGACTGATCGCCCCCGCCATTGTGAGGCCCATCAGTTCCCGGTCTTCACGGATCAGCCTGCCCTTGTCGCCGGAGAGCACCACGGCGGGAGTCGAGTCGGGAAACGGACTGGCTACGATCGTGTTCGGTGCGAGGTAGTGAGCCTCCGCGTTGACCTCGATTTCCAACACGCCATCCTTGTCGGTCGCATCCTCGTCAGCCCATTCCATGGTGTAGCGTTGATCGGCTTCAAATGCGATCGTTGCTGCGACCGCCTCCCAATCGTATCGAGGCCATTTGGTTGTCTTGGTATCCGCCTCGGTCCCGAAGTGATTGAAGCCCATTAGGTGATTTGGCGAGCACTTCAGTAAGATCCCCCAGTCATCACGTTTCGGCCGGCACCCGATACCGAGAGTGGTCGAGTCGACATACGAGAACGTCCCCACGTCGAACAGCCACGCGATCGGCGGGAGGTAGTCGGCCTGATGATCGTCAACGTCGGTCACCTTGCCCCGGGGGTGCTGCTCGTCGTACGGCGTTTGGCGGATAACCACGGCAGCCGCTTTGATATCCGTCCAATCTTCGCCCTCCTTCAATGGGAGCCACGGTAGTGTTCTGCGAATCGTCAGTTGATACGGAGCCTCATGTTCCCATTCCGCCGGCGTGTCTGGATCATCGACTCGCAGCGCTCCCTCGTTATCGCACCACGGCAGTGCATGCCCGTTATTCATATCCCAATCAAACGGAGCCCCGAGGGATGAATAGACGTCGGTGTATTTGTCCTGCCTGCGGAACGCATCGTAATCCGCAGCCTCATCGCCAGACGCCCCATTGGCTGTCTTATATTCTGTCTCGATATCATCCGACCACTTTTTCACCAGCGTCGGGAATGATGTCTTGTTGCCCGGTACGAATGGCGGTGTTCCGGTCGCCCCGTTGGGAACCAACGCCACGTTCGGAGCGTTCGCCCCCCAAAGCGAACAACAAACCACAATCCTCTTGCCGAGCACGCGGATCCGTTTGTACTTCCGCTCGTTGCTCGTGACGATCACGGGTGGCGAAGCCAGGTCGTTTGCAGCCCCCGCGTCAAGCGTAACGCGTGACTGGTTCGGCGGCATCGTGACACCCGCGAACGTGTAGGCGTGGGGCGAGACCGCGAAGACAAACACCTCAAAACCCGCTTCCGGCCAGTCGGGGCCTTGGCTTGGGGTCCGGTTGGCGATGGTCCGGATTGTGAAGTCCAGCCCGCGATCCAGCGGAATCAACCGGCGAAGCATTTGGTTCGCGGTCTGGGTCGTGCCCCATCGGATCGGTCCACGCAACTCTGCGAGAACGTCCGTCAGTCCAGCCAGTGTCCACTCCGGGCCATTCGTGGCGGATTCGTCCAAGAACATTTTCAGCAGGTACTCGACGTAATCGCGATACGTCCAAAGACCGGTTCCGCCGTACAGGTAGATATCGTCGAGCTTGAGGTCACTCCGGTTCCCCGTCTCACTATCGGTCGGGTCATTCAGCGGCGGAACCCAGCCGATTTCTTGAGCCTCCCCGTCCCGAAGGTGAAACGACCGCCCAATAGACCGCTTGCGAAGAATCTGCGAGGGCCCGTGTGCTACCCAGTTCTGCACCCCCGACACAACCGCCGATGATGCGTGCTGGCTCACATCATCCCCGCTCACCCGCCCTATCCAAACAGTCTCCATTTCGGTTGCATCGGCCGATGGGAGCCGGACCCGGAGCCACCAGTCAGTCAAGTCTACTTCGACCCGTGCCGCCGGATACGCTGTCTCGTGCGTATCCTTGACCGTTCCGTAGCGGCGGTGGAAAACCAGTTGGGACAAGTCCTGGGCCGCGCTGGCTGTGGACATGGAAGTGAACAGGAGTTGCGGGTCGTACTGCCATTGGTCTTGCCATCCCTGCTTGATCTGAATCTGAGGGACCGGGACATCCGGCGGGGTCGTGGTAATCGACGGGGTGGTGATCGTGGCTGGCATTAGACACCCCCCCAATAACAGGGAGGCCGCGCTTCCGGTGCGCCCGGTTTTGCGCCCGGTTGCGGACAGTGAGCGGACAGGGGGATTGTCCGCGATTGTCCTCGCGAAATGTTGGCTCGCAAACTAGGATCGCAAGGCGGTAAGCCCCCACCACTCCATGGGTTATGGCTATTGGTGCTGCTCATAAGTCGTCCAAAATGTTGGCGATGTTGGCGCTCTGATTATCCGCGCGGACAGGGGGATTGTCCGCTGCCGGTTTCGATTCCCTTATCACTTACCCTCCCCGATGAACTGCACACCCTCGATCGCCTGCACCGCTGCCGGCCCGGTCGCGTCGGCCGTGATGGTCTCGACCGTCGAGTCCTCAGAATAGACGTAGCCCGAATCAAGCCGGCGGGTTTGGAGCCGGACCTTGACCGTGGTTCCGTTCGCCTGGGCGGGCAGGTCGTAGACCAATTGAGCCAGACCACCCACGATCATCGTCACGTTGACGTCAGGCGTGTCCGTGGCTGGTGTGCTGCCGTTGACCGTGTAGGCCAGCGACCAGTCAAGAGCCCTATCTGAGCCCGTCTGAGCGTAGATCCCCGTGACTCGCACAACGCCGCCGCCGACGTTCGTTAGGTGCCAATGGAGAGGGGCCCCTGGTGGGGTGCCGGTTTCCACTCCGCCCGACAGATCAAGCCGGAGGTACGTTTCACCGCGAGGCCCCACGGGGAGAAAGCCGGAATCATAGATCCCATTGAAGTAGCTCACCGACAGATACCACGTCCCGTCCGCATAGGTGTCGGCTGGCTCGTGAGGCAGGGTGGCATTCGTCGCAAACGGCGTGTCGCCCTCGACCGGCGGGGCGGAACTCGACCGGTAGAATCGATACTCGGCATCGTTGAACACTCGGTACAGACCCCGGGCGTCGAGGCAATAGACGACCTTGGTTGTCGTCAGTACCTTCCCTCGCACGGGCCGGACCGCCGGCCGGAGTCGCGTCTGTATCATGCCGCCGCCCAGCATCAGAATTCCTCGAACTTGATGTATCCCGACAGGTCACGAGTAACCGCCGTGCGGATGGTCACCCGCAACCCGATCAACTCGTTTCGGTTGCACGGATATGCCTCTTCGGCGGTCCAGCCAAACTTCTCCAGCAGGGTGCTCTGAAGGTGCATTTCCATTGCCCAGAGAGCCAGCCCGTACGTTGTCGGCTCGACCGTGTAGTTTTTCGCACCGCTAATGATCGATGCAAGGCTTAGGCTGTCGCACTTTTCCGGCGTCACTGATGTAGTCGTGCCAGCGCCGACGTTGCTGGTTCTCGCAAGCGATACCCCGATCATCAAATCGACAGGGGCCGCCTCCGAACACCCTAGACCGATCTCCCGAATTCGGCACCGATGACCCAGCGTGTCGGCAGTGAATACCGATGCGATGGTCTGAATCGCATCGGCAGCCGCCAAGGTCGTGAGGTGATCGAACGGGACCGTGAACATTCTTCCGGCCATGATTATCCTCTCCAGCTAAAATGTAAATGGTTGAGTAAGCCGCCGTCGAAACTGGCTCCGGCCGTAATCGTTCGGCGGATGTGTAGCACATCGGTTCCAGCCACCGCCAGGTCAGGCAACGTCAACGCCGATGATTTGTTTGTTGGCGAAACCCACGTTGCCCCATCGTCGGCCATCTGAAGGCTGACCACGACCGGGTCAATCCATACCTTGAGCCAACTCAGAATTTTGTTACCCTGATTCTTCAGCGTTACGGTATGATCCTCAACGTCGCCCGCAGTGGCCTCCGCGGCCGATACATCGTCGCTCGCGATCGCGGTATTGAATCGGTCGACCAACGTGACGACCGTCTCGCGGGCGCCGCTCGCCAGTTCCGAGGCATCGACTTGGGCGCGGAGCCACTTGCAGGCGTCGAGACCATCCCGCAGTAGATAATTGCCGTCTGCCGCACAACGCTCCGGGGCACCGTAGACTGTTGACCCCGGAGCCCGCCATCGTAGATATGTCCCGTCCCCGCTGCTTGCCAGTCGTGCGGAGCCTGGGCCGTTCCGGCCAGCCGCCAGAAGCGGAATCACACCGGGAATCGTGCCGATCACATGAAGGTGTTGCACCTCCACCGAAGCGGATTCGATTCGTAGTGCGTCGGGACCGGTGAAGGCTATCATTTGCGCAGCCCCCGACGAAAGTCCCGCACGGCCCACAGCTTCCGCCAGTTGCGGTTGCAGAGGCCATCACGGGCGATTGGGGCGGAAAGTGGGGTATCACACGGCCACGCAACTTGATAACAGCACCGGCCACCGACCGGGGCCATGCGCGTCCGGCGCCCCCTTGGCTTACTCATTTTCACGGTGGCTTCTTTCATCATGCCGCCTCCGAAAACGTGACCTTGGTTGTCCCATCATCAAACGCAATGGCGAAGTCCGGCGCGTCCGGCACTCTCACGATTGTTCGGGCTGCGAGCGATGACGCCGACCCTTCGTTCCCCACCGCGTCGACCGGCGTAACACGCCACGCATAAGATCCGAGGTCATCCAACCGTGGACTCGTGATTTGATAATCCCACGCACCCGCAGCGTAGGGAACCGTTGCAATTGTTGACCAGCTACCACCGTCTTTCTGTTGCTCAATCTTGTACTCCCTCACGTCAGAGTCAGCCGATCGAATCCACCACAGGACAACTCTTGCCGCCGGAACGGTTGGCCCGTACGAGACGTAATCGAAATACGGATCTTGCGTTGGGACGCACTCTATCCGGGCTTGCTCTCCGGTCGCCACCACGAATGAGAACTGATTCGTGGTCGTGCCCCCCACCCAGACGCCGTCCAGATACCAGTGATAATAGACGAGGCCGGAAAGGTTGGTCGTGATTGTGACCGTCGAGACGTTTCCATGCCGGGTCTGCGAGTAGGTGACCGTCTTCTGGAATAGCCGTTGTAATATCTGCGAACGCGGACGATGGGGGCGAGGAGGCTCCCCACGACCTCCAACCACCCCCATCAATCCGGTTGAGCTAGTCATCAGACAATCACTCCTCTGATTGTGATCTCACACCGTTTGTCCAGAATGCTGCCGTTCGAGTAAGCCGCCACCGTCTTTCGAGGATTGCCCACTTGAGTGATCAGCATCCCGGTGTAGCTGTCCGCGTGGTCGTCAACGATGGTCACTATGGTCGATTGCATCGCGTTGATGAGCAGTGCCCATGCATCACAGTCAGCGTCGACGTCGAAGAGCACAAGCGTGAATTGCCACTCGGAATCATTCAGCCCCAACTTGTGAGAACCGATACCAGACAGACCGGGGACTATCCACGTCAGAACCCGCTCTTTCTTCGCGGGCGGTGCGTCGGGCACCACTTTATCGCAGGATGTTCCGCCGACTGATTGGGCCATGGTTTTCTACTTATCAATTCCGTTGGCGTCTGTATCTACTCCCGACTCAACAGGTACGTAGTTCGGCTGTCGACTGTTGTTTGCATTCGCTTCGCCCATCTTGCTGTCAATGTTGCCCAGCATGTCCAGCATTGCCGCGAAGATAGGAGAATTAGGATCCTCCCCACCCGCCCTAATGTCCTGCCGCACAAGAGCCTTGTTGGCTTCCGTCTGAAGTGGTCCTTCTGGTAACTCCCCACCAAACGTCCTAAGCATCGTATCGTCACCGTAAAGGGCACGTATGCCCCGCATACCTATGTCGGTAACAAGATTCATTCCCTCTACAATTCGAGGGTAGTCGCTGCGCCGGGCCACGTCGCGGCCCCGCGTCCGCATGCTGTCCATCATGGTGTCGGTAAGATTACGACGAATGCCGAGTTCCGTCTCGCCAAGTTCCTTCTTGGCCTTAGCTTGTCGTTGCGACCGTACCGCCACCAGTTCAGGGATTGTGTCGGCCGCATCGATCGCCTTTTGGGCCATACTGCCCTGCTCGGCTACGTCTATGTCACGAAGAGCTTTCTCAAACCGAGGACGGTCCGCCATGATGCCTTCAAACGCCAGCCGGCCCTGTTTTCTCCCAAACCATCTGGCAAATTCTTCTGACGTCATGCTCTCTTTGATCTTTTGCGTAACGTCTAACGCCTCCTCAAACGTCTTGCCCTCTATCTCTGGTTTCTCCTGCCACGTCGTCATCATTTGAGAAAACCACGTGCCAGCAGTTGCCGCATCAACCTTTTGGGTAGCCAAGACGGCCGTACCTGCCAATATCGGCTCGTCTCGCATACCCATCAGACCCGCAGTTAGCCCACTCGTTGCAGACGCGGCCATGATTTCCTCAACCGATGAGGGACTGTATGCACTGGCCGCAAACCCTTTTGACACCAACGCCCTTGTGCCGCCGGTCTCCGCTTCCCCCATCGTTTTATTGAGGGCCGCCGTCGCCGCTCCCATCTTGCCCGGTTGCTCCAACAGTGATCGACTCCGCAGGTCGGAAAAGAACTTCCAATCTTCCAAAGCACCGGCAGACTCCAGTTGAAAAATCATCTTGCCCGCTTCGCCCAGCGTTGCCGCACCACCCTCCCTGTAGGTCTGCTTGGCTGCACTAACCAATGAACGGAGTTTGACCGGGTCGCCCAACGCCAATTGGCCCAGCGAGCCCAACCCAATTTCTGATTCCTTTTGACGCTCAGCCGATTCCTGCCGTACTTTGCTCATTTCGCGAAGAGCCATCGTAACCCCTCGCACAGCAGCCGATACACCAACATATCCCGCCGCGTACCTCATTAGGCTACTAAGTGCCGCAGGGCCGAACGCGGCTTGATTGGCAACTCCAACCGTTCTGACACCACGGGACGCTAGCCGGGCGGCCACGCCCGCCGCCTGAAACTGTTGCTTGGTGTACCGGACCGCCTGAGCGTGTTGCTTCTCCGTGAGAATCGTGGCCTTTTTTGCCTGGTCGAGCATCCGTATCTGATCGCGGTACTTTTGGGCTCCCGACTTACTTTTCTCCCAGGCTTTCGTAGCTTCACGGCCTAGCTTCTTGGTTTGTGTCTCCAGGGCCTTAGATTCCTTGGCTGCCTTCTTCTCCGATTCCGCCACTTTGTCAAAGCCGCCTGCTATCGCCCTCGTAGCCAATACCGCTTTGCGCTCGTTAAGCGTTACGTCCATCCGCACCATACTTGTCATCGCTACTCCTACGGGTTGAAGTCGCGATCAACAGCCTTACAGAGCTGGCGTCGAGTATGAGGACTGCCGCCGTCTGGAGTGGCGGTCACTTCGAGCCAGTAGTACGTATTGCGCACAAGTACACCGGCAGCCAACGGCCCCACAAAGTTTCCGTCGGAGCCCGCCACGAATGTCATGGACACCGCGTCTGCCCCGGTCACCACGGTCCCGTTATCTTCGCTCGTCGGGTAATCGCTTGCATATATCGAGAACTTGCAAGCATCAGCAACCGTGAGGGCTGCACCGGTAGAGTCCAACGAGGCGTCTTTCCACCAGACGTTATCGCCACCCAGAAAGATATCACGTATCTCGTTGCTCATGATCCTAACCCCACATCAAGGGCCCACAGGTCGGCTAGCGTTGGTCGGTATCCGGGGAATCGTCCGAGGGCCCATCGCCGGAAGGTTCGCCACCGGATGCCTCGATAGTTTTTTTTAGCCACTCCATTTGGGATGGCCAGTCAATCATCGCGTTAAGCACATGGCCAACGGCCGATTCGGTAAACAGTTCCAAGAGAGCACATTCCGCCGGGCCGAGTCGATAGTTGACGGCCAACCCTTTGGCCGCCGCGTCGTGCGCGTCCGAGAACGTGACGATCACTTCGTCGCTCTCATCGTCGGCCTCAATCAGTGCCCGCTCTTGCGTCTCCTGCCACCGTGTGGCGATGTCCCAGACCTCTGCGAATTGATCCAACACCCGGCCTTGCGTCCACGTCCCGTCCTCCTGTAGCTCTGAGACTTGCGGCACGGCACAACGATAGACTCTCTCGCCGTCCAGTTCGTCGTGCTGCCGGATGACTGGGACTAGCCACTCTTGCCCATCGTTCAATCGTGCAAGGTGTCCCTTCAGCCGCTCGTCTCGGGCCACATCACCGGGGACCGGGCGATCGTCGTTATCAATCCCCACCCACGCCTCAAGCCCCGGAATCTTTCTCCATGTCTGTTTATCGGGATAGATGCCGACCCGGCCAGCATTCGGACCACCGCGAACCATCACGCCCGCCCCGCCGTCCGGACCGTTGCCCTCAAGCCGAACCCGCCCCATGCTCGGTGACTCGAACGCATAGCCCATGCCCGCAGCCTGCAACTCTTCCAGGCCGATTGACTTCGCTTGGGTCGGGAGATAGTAGAGAAAACCAGACACGGACACTCCTACGTGATGGCCGATGAGGTGTCGAGAATCAACGGCGGGTTGGTGCCGTCGTAACGAAGAGGCAACTCAAGCGTACACGTCGCAGGACCGCTCCCGCCCCATTGGATCGGCTCCGAAATCGTTGCGAATCCGTCAGCCGTGAACTTGATATGCTCCGCCGTTCCGTCGACCACGAAGCTCCCCGCGTCGTCACGTTTGCGGAGATAGAACGCGGTGTTGGCGTGCGTCACGGCCAACCCGGCAAGCGGAATCTTCGCCGCTGCCAACCAGTTTGGATCAATGCCTTCAAGCGTGATGCTCGGGGCAATGCTCCGAATCGACGGGAAGGTGTCCCAGATATCGGAGTCGGCCCCCTCAACCTGGGCATCAATGCCGAAATTGAGCGTGAACCGCTTTGCTTGGGTGAACGCAAGCGACTCGAACGTGAAGGCCCCCAGGGTGAATCGCTCGGTATCTCCGGCGGGTGTGGGGAGCGATTGGTCAACAGCTATCACGACCGGAGCCGTTGCCCCATCGGTGGAAGCAATCGCTACAGCGTAGCTCAGTACCGCGTCCCCTTGGTGGTCGCATGTGAGACTGATGGGCGCCACGATTCCCTTGACCATCGTATACAGATTGTGGGCCGTTACTCCGCTTCGTGTACCACCGGTCGCGTGCTCAAACAGGTACATTTTGAAGCCGGCCGCCAGCCCCGCAATGGATGCGCCGACCAATCCCGATTCATCCAACGCCGCCGCTATTTGGACTGTCGAAAATGTCGCGGCCGGCTTCTGCGCGGTCAGGGCGATGTGCTGCGGATACAGAGCGCCCGAGACAGACTCGGTGAGAACTTCCGAGCCAGTCGACAGACCGATGGCCGTTATCCCGCCGATCATAGTTGTATCGAATTCGACCTCGTATCCATCAAGTACTTGGGTGACGGCCATCGGTCTGTCTCCTAACGTATGTGTTGAGTGAACCGGGCGGTCTGGTGTCGCAGTTGATGGACGATCGACTCTTCAGCTACGTTCGCCATCGCTTTTTCATCCGCGTCGGTGGTTCGCGTCAGTTCATCCCGCATGTCGAGCCCGCCGGGGTGCCATGCGAGATTACCGGCGCCCATGTGCAGCGATGCACCCACGCCGGATACCTTGATATAATTTTGCTCGGTTGCCCGCATTGAATCGCCCGTGTAGTAGAGCGGTCTCCGATGGCCCTTCGACTTTTGGTAGCTCGGCTTCCGCGGTGCATATCCGTACTCCCCCATCGCCGATACTTGGAAATGTTTGGGGCGGATCTTCTTGTGCCAGAAGTCAAGCGTTACCTCGTATGCGTTCTTGATGAGTCCACGGAACCATCGCGTCGTGACCGCCTGCCCCTTCGCCATCACGGCGACCGAGCCGCTGTATTCTGTTTTGATGTGAAGCATTAGGGATAGCTCACTTCCAGGATCGCGCGAAAGAACCGTCCGGTATCCGTGTCTTCCTTGAAGTCACTCGGCCATTGCCCTATTAGCCGGACGGCCCCGCAGTCCAGGTGCCCCGCAGCCGCCGGATGACACAAGTCGAGAATTCCCGTCGTGCTCTTCGCCGTGCTCCCTCGGACGATTTCCTCTATCGCTTCCTGCCATGCTTCGATGTCATCGCTTGGAATATACGGACGCCGGGGACCGGGAATGGCTTGCTCTAAGAGGATTTCCAGCCTGCCCGATTCCATGGCCCCGCTCATCGCCTCCATGCTCCATTCCAGCCCGCCAGTTTCGGGCACCCGCACAATTGCGAATGGCCTGTATGTCTCCAGTTCCGCTCTTGACCAGTATCTCCCGTTCTTCGGTGCCGGTAGCTGGCGATGATAAATTCTCTCCAGTGCCTTCGTGGCATCGGCCTCTCCACACCAGTCATGAAACGCGGTACAGGCCCCGAGCAATGCTCGCAGATACGTCAAGCTGGTTACCGTCGCCATCAACCCACCTCCCGCCGGACGATTTGCATCTCCACGATCGAATAGGCTCCCGTTTGTTCCTCGACTCGTGAAAACGTCCAGTCTTCCCCGCCGATTGTGATCGTGGTGATCGAATACGGGTCGGATACATCACTGGCTGCAATCGTGATCGAACACAACCGAACCACCTGGCTAACGCCCTGTCCCTCATCGGTTCGCGTCGTTTCCGGCGCCTTGATTACGTTTTCGGCCGATACCGGTAGCCCATTGATCAGGTTGATAGTAGCGGACTGCCCAAACTGGTAGCTCAGCCCAGGCAGTCCGCTGGCGGCGAACGAGGTATCAAAACGAGACATGGCGAGCCTACGTGGTGATGTTGCTCAGCAAGTGGCCGGTCTCGACATAGAGGATCAACTCGTCCACTTCGTGCCGACAACGCATAACGTCTGCGCGGACAGTTTCGTCACGGTAGCTCTCGACCATGCCACCGACGTTGCTGCCATCCTCGCCCCAATGGAACACGCGACCGATACACGGCTCGCGAATGTCGTTCGTAGTCGCGATCCTGCATACCATTGCGTACTCGTCATCCCACACGGAGGCAATCGTGGTGTCCTGCCCCTCTTTGCTGGAGTCACGAGCACCGCCGGCGATGATGAGCCGGTCGATACCAAGGCAAGCGGCGATCTGCTGCGCGTTGATATTCCCGGGGCGTACGTCCATAAACCCCTGGTACTTGGCGCGGGAGATTATCGCGTCCACGTCCTGGAGATTTTGGAAAACGTGCTGGTCGATGATCATGGCGTTTGGCCACATGCCGCACTGACTCCAGACGGACTGCATGGCCGCCTTGACGTCCGCACGCGGATCGGCAGTCGCGGACGTATCCCATTCTGTGCCCACGGCCGTTGTATAGCTCGTCCATGTAGTGGCGTTGAATATCGCATCGGCGATCCGTACTTCGGCATTCAGCAGCACTGAGTTACGCGCTCGGGCAGTCGCGATCTGTTCGGCATCGAAGTACTCCGCGTACATCGTCGCCTCCCGATCATCCACCGGATCCTCCGCCCCGTGCTCTTCGCACGCATAGGTAGCCGGGGTGAAAGTAAATTCTCCACGAGCATACCCGGCACCTGACGCACGCCGAGTATCCCGGGTTTTCAACAGTTGCTCAATCGGAATTTTGCCAAAGTTCCCGGCCTGTTTGGCAACTTCCATCACCGGCAATACTTGGATGCCGATAAACCCTTGCATATTTGCGTCCAGGTCGTATTCCATCAGGCTACCGGACAGGTCCGGCCGCTGGGTAGCAAGGCTTGTGTCTGGAGACGGCATAGCTTTTTCCTCTCAGTTAGCCCGGCATGGGCGGTTCAGTCGAAGCGTCGGCACCTTGTTGTGAGGCATGCTCTGCGGCTTGCTCTACAAGCTGCTGTCGTGACGCTGCAAGTTGTTCAGTCAATACTTGATTGGCCACATGCAGGCGGCCAATTTCTGTCAATAATTGGTCTGGGGATACGTTCACGTCTCACTCCGCTTTCGGGGTTTGGTTTACTTGCCCCACAACTCGATGATTATGACGCCAGCCGTGTACGTGGCATCCGTGACTTCCTCGGTCGTCAAGTACAAGTACTGATTTGCCACCGGGTAGACTGTCAGTGGGACAACCGTTCCAGCGGATAGGTCGCCACCATTGCAGAGCTGATGTTCACCAGTCAGGGCAGCAATCCCAGTATCTTCCACGCCGGTAGCTTCGATTGCATCCCAGATGTCGACATCTGGATCACCGCCGGCTGGTGTTTCAATGCAGGTGAGCGTACCAGCGAAGATCGTTCCATTGCGAGCCGCCGTGATCTGGCCAAGATGAGCCACGCCAGCGCCATCAGCGCCGATGATGTCATGGGCAGTACCGCCGGAATTGAGGCCGTCAAGATCGACCACAATGGTCGTTTTGAATAGCGTTCCGTGCTTGGTGACGCTACTAGCGAAGTTGTCGGCAGCACCGGTGATGCCGACGCCTGCCGTGGTCGGCAGATCATTGCCGGTAACGACTAGAGCACCCGTAACAGTCACAGCCGCGGCAGTAACACTAAGGGCAGTTGTCCCAGCGATATCCAGAGCAAGCGTGGTTCCACCCACCACGTCAATCGTGGCCGTGGTGCCGTCATGATTACCAATCGACAGGTAATCCGTTGCAGGTGTGGTGTTGGAGTGGATCGCAAGCTCGGGATGCGTGCCGGCACCGCGATTCCAATCAGTCGCCTTCGCCCCGACGTCGGTGATGTGCATCTGCTGACTGGTGTTATCCAACGCCAACACGAACGCATGATTGGACGCATCACCCGTCGAGAACAACGCTTGCACGTCGGTACTCGTGCCAAACGAGATAGCCGCGTCATCTACTACATCGCCCGAAGTCACGATCACCTGGGCGTGGATGCGAAGCACCTCGACAACATCACCGAGAGCCGTGGCAGCTTCCAACGCGACGCCGATCGGCTTACCGTTGACCACATCGTCGACGTACCCGCCCGCGCCCGCGTAGAGCAAAGCCTCTCGTGCAAACGAGGTAAGAGCCACCATCTTCGTCGTGCCCATCGCCGTGGGTAATCGCACCGCCACGTATTCGTCGGCAGCAAGGGCCGCAACCCTCATCGTGCCAACTTCAGTTTCAGTCGCGCCCGCACCACATACCGCCAACTTGTTCGAGCCGTTGAGCTTGACTCGCAAGTGTTGAGCGATTGCAGCCGACGCTTGGAATGTCCTGGTAGGAGTGTCAATATATGCACCCATGGTATCCTCGTCTTATGCTTAGGTTCTGGTAAATGGTTCCTGGGGAGGGGGAATCAGACGTTGGCAGCTTGAACAAACGCCTCGCGAAGTTCTGGATTTTCCCGATTGACCGCGCTCGACGCTGCCATTCTGGACATGCCGGCCGACACTTTGGCGGCAACCTTTTCTTTCCATTCCGCCGTTGGGTCCCCAGCATGTCCACCCTCCCCGGCAGTGCCACCTTCCCCGGCAACATCAAGCCCCGCTTTCCCGTTGGCGGCTTCCTTGTCTTTGATCGCGGCGGCCTCCAATTTTTCGGCCTTGACCGTGGCAGCATTCGCCGCTTCGAGCCGCTTGCCCTGTTCGGCCATCCAAGCCGTGGTCGCCTGGGGCAACGTAGCCTCCGCTTCCAACTGAGAAGCCAGGAAGTCGTTGTCGGCGCCCGGAAGAGCGGCTTTCAGGTCCTTGTAGCTGGCCATCACGGGGCCGGTTTCCGTAGTCTTGCTGTCTTCAGCCATAGTTCGTTTCCTCGCTTTTCGAGAACGGTCAACAATTTCAGAAACGGTATCCTGATAGGTCTGAATACCGTCAATCAATTTCAAATCCTTCGCATCGGATGCCATCCACACGCGGCCCTGAACAAGTGCCTCTGCTGATTGGATGCTGAGTTTCCTGCCCCGCGCGAAACCTTGGGTGAACTCTGCTTGGGTAGCATCTACGATCTCTTGCCATATCGCTTTTTGTTCGTCGGTGATCTCGGCACCCGGGAATCCGGCGCCCTTGTATGTGCCTGCCTTGATTACCACCGGGCGAATGCCCTTTTTGGCAGCTTGCTCGGAGTAATCGTAGAGGCCGACAAACGTACCGATCGAGCCAACCAACGCCGTGGCATCATTCGCGTAAACGCGATCCGCCTGACTCGCTACCCAATACGCCGCCGACGCTGCCATGTCCTCGACATACGCATACACCGGCTTAGATTGCCTCGCCTTGTATACTTCGCGTGCCAGATCGGCGGTCCCCGCCACCGTCCCGCCTGGCGAATCAATCACCAACAGAATGCCCGATATCTCATCGTCCCTTGCGGCTGCCCTGATGGTTTGGCGAAGGGCAATCATCGAACCAGCGTCAGAGAAAGAACTCCCCCGCTTCGTCATGGTTCCCTGTATCTGAATCTTGGCAATGCGTGGATCGGGACCGTGCCCCTCGAAACTCGCCGCCGCCCTTGAATCACCGCTTTGCCCCGACTGATGAATCTCAACATGAGCGAGAAGGTTCATCTGCCCGATCCGCTCAAGTTGAGCCAAAAATAGCGAATCGTCGACAGCCCACAAACCAAAGTATTGATCAAGGTCAAGCCCGGTACTCGCGAGCGGCGATAGGTCGATATCATGTGGCATCGGCTGTTCCCTTCTTGCTTGGTCCGGGCTCCGGTTCTTCTCCCGAATCCAGGGTCACCGTCACCCCGTCCGGCGTCGGCAGGCTGGCGATTTCCCGCCAGGTGATATCCAATCCTGGGTTTGCTTTGTTCAGTTCTTCCGCTCTCTTGAACGCCTGTTCAACGAGTAACGAAGTATCCTCGACGATCTCGGCTACCAGCTTTGGCCACTTCATGGACCGCCGCATTGCAACCCGCCGCGGACTCGATAGAGCATTCCGCATTTGCAGCAAATCGGCCTGGCTGTCTTTCAACGGCTCGATATACGGCCAGCTTGGCGGGGTCCACATGTGCCGCAAAGGGTCGACGCCGGCCCCGCGAGTAATCCTACGGAGAGTCGAGTCTTCGGCCAACCATTGGCGGATTTTCCATTCCGTCACCGGCCGATACCATCGCCGAGTCAGTCGCGATTGCAGTTGCTTCCAGCGGAACTTAGCTTGATCGGTTGCCCACCGTTGACCGGAGAAATTCGCGCCAGTCGCGTCTAGCAAGAGCACCTGGACCGGCAGATCGAGATTACATGCGATCGTGGAAAGAATCAGGTTCATGTGCTGAAAATATTCGGCATTCGGCACGTTTGCCGAGAACCCTTGCAACTTCTCTCCAGGGTAGCCGAATATTTCCATCGCCGGGCCGAGGCCCTCGATAGTTCGCGTTGTGCCGTCTGGTCGAGTCTCTTCGGTCTGCTCGCCCCGCTGGCCCGGGGCTTGAGGGGTCGACCCGCCTTCAAGTTGCCTGAAGATCGTGTAGCAGGCTTGCATCTGGGCCTTGAGCAATTGGGCAAACTCAAGATCGTCCGCATGATCGGCAGTCAGGATCGCTTGCTGAAACGCCGACACGCCCCGCGTTTGCGTTGGTCGCTCTGCCCAGTAGACTTGCACAATTTGCCGATTGCCAAGGGCATCTCGGAACGGATACTGATTGACGTCTGAAACCTTCGCTATCGACCTGGTGGGGTCAATCTCGTCCTTTGTAACCCACAGTTCCTTGCGGCGGCGGTGCTTGTTCAGAAGGACGCCCATTACCACGTTTTTCTTCGTGTTCCGTGGTGTCTTGGCCCGGTGGGCCTCGACAAGGGCTATCGATCCATCACGGTCGAATAGCCCGAAGATATCACCCGCCACAACCTGGGCCCGGAATACTTGCCACGTCTGATCGAGAAACGAGTCTTCTCCTGCCTTGTCGCACTCTTCAGCGTTGCCAGACCAGTCCTCCATTCGTTGGGCAAGGGTCTGGTTGACCGCTTCCTTCCCTGTGTCGGGATCGTACTGGAATCCATCCTGAATGATGTTCGCGCACAACCGCCGGACGCCCTGCCCGACCTTGGAGTGGTTGCGGTAGAGATCCTCCGCCAGTTCGATCGTCGAATAGAATGCAGCCGCGTTCCGGTAGTGATAGTCGGCTCCAGACCCCATCGAATTGACGCCGACCCGCTTCCGCTTGAATCGGTTATTACGGCCCGCGTCATAGTCCGCGCGGATATCGCCCATTGCCTGGGGGACAGATCGCACGTCGGGATTGCTTTGTCGTCTGCTCATCAGTCGCGGAAGTTTGTGAAGTCAGCGTATGTAACACCGGGGCCGCCGGTGGTTACCGTAGCCTGAGCAGCCTTCCAGTCACGGGCCTCCGCCATTTGGCGTTCCAGAACCTCTGGATCCCATTCGGTTGTCGCGCTGTCCCGCCAGCCAGCCTTCTTGGGGTCCTGTTGCAGGAGAAACCTGCAAGCGGTGATGAAAGCCGCCGCCTTGGTTACGGAAACATCCTCTTCATACGAGGCGTTATCGTAATAGGCGGCTTTGACTTCCGCATAGGTGCTGGTGGAAGTGAGACTGCTCATAAGAGGCAGTCTATACCAGCGAGAGGGGCATTCAGTCCCGATACGGTGAATACGGTGAATACGGGGCGTATTAGTTCAGGCGACACATAAGGGAAGCGATATCTAACCGAGGATACTTATCTGGTGTCAACATCGCCCACCCTCGGCAACCGTCCTCACCGCAGCAACACCTTGAAGCGCACACACCGATAGCCTGCATTTGCTCGTCGGTTAGGCCGGAGTTCTCTTGCCATTCACGCTCGAATACCTCTCGTGTAATGGCGGGCTGCTTGTTATCCGTCGCCATTTGTGCCTCCGATCTCCTCAATCATCCACTTCAAAACCGAAGCCCGGCTATAGACCGGTTTCCCGTCCGCCGTCTTCGCGTGGCGGAAAACAAGGCCGTCTTGGATCCTCCGCAAGATCGAATTTTGCGTCCGGCTCAACTGAGCGTCAAGGTGGCCTGGGCCTAGATTGTACTCGCCACGCAACGGCACCTCGATGATCGAGGTCGTGCCTAAGTCCATACGTCGAGCCTCGACTTGGGGTGGTAAAGCGAGAAGCTCCCCTGGCCTCACGGATGCAGACACGGAATCCTCACAGACGTCTACCCCGGCCATGACAACGTCCTCCGGCTCTGGCGGGTCGAGCGTAGGCACGCCAATCACCACTTTCACTATATTGTCGGTCAGTCCCGGAGCCTCTGCTGTTATACCACCAGGCAGAGTATCGCCCGGCCGGACTGCCTTTTTCTTGTTCGCTGTTTTCTTCTTCGCCATGTCTATACTTCCTTTTCAAGGGGTGAGAGTTTATAGGCTCTCATATCCAGTTGAGAACCATCAGGCGATGCGGGCAGTAGTGCTGCCTCATTCACTACGCCAAACGACTCATGCTCCACAACAATACCGAGCGCCCTACGCTCGTATGAATTATGGACGGAGACAACTCTCGCACCCTCCGGCACGCCTTCAAGCCCCGCAGGCACCGTAATATACTCGGGGAGATTGTTGCCATAATTAAGAAAGTGTGTAATCTGGCCAGTATCCAGATAGAACACCTTCAGCCGCCGTTCTTTATCGTCCATCGCTATTCCTTTCGGTTGAATCCGGGGCGTCATGCCCGAATAATCGCTGACATAATTCGTCCACAGCCTGGCCAATCGTTCGCGGATCGCCCATCGCAAGCCGCGTCTCCCAACCGTATGGCGTACCGTCCCGACTATACGACGCCTGTACGATGCAATCGCACGAGCCTCCTTGATTGCCGGGACAGTCAGGCTCAAAGAACACCCGTACTTGTAGGTTGCTGTTTGCTACAGTGCTGGTAAATGCGAAAATATCTGATGGTTCGTTTGCCATTACATCACGTTCCTTTCGCTTGGGCAGGCATCAGGATCGCATAAATTTGGAATCGTGTCACGTTCATGTTTTGGATCATGCGCGAACGCCATGGCTTCCATTACGACGATTGCCGTGGCCCCGGACTGATGCCGGTCCTTCGCTGCTTTGCAGGCAACCTCAAACGATGAGCCAATCTCTAATATCTCACGTTCTCCATCCATTGTCATCCTGAGCAGAACCCAAAACTTGTCCATGCTACACACTATTCCTTTCAGTGATCAAATACGGTTCGCCGTTGGGGGTCAGGAATGGTTTCGACTCTTCCGGCGGCTTCCGGGGCTCTATCGCTATCTTCACCACCCGGACGCCACAAAAGTCAGCCGCCGCCGATGCTATGTAGGCCCCGTCCAATTTATGGTTCTTTGCCCGAATCCGCTTCCATACGAACACCGTCCCAAGATCAGGGATGAATTCCTTGACTTGCTTCTCCGCCGTGTAGTGCCGGATCAAGTCCCGGTGCTCGCTCTCTTTCGTTGAGTGGTAGAGAGTCGCGGCGCCCGGTTGACCCATCGGCGTGACCAACCTTTCATGCCAAAATCCCTTCCACTGGTCAGCGTTGATTTCTACAACGAAGACACCGAAGTCCGGACGCCAGACAAAGTGATACCCGTTGCCCACTTGCTTGATCATCCCACCGGCTTTTTTCGGCTGGGTGTAGTTTCGGTGGTAGTGCTGGCCGTACCCCAGGCCTTGAATAGGCCGAAATCGCTCCCCAGACTCCCGGCAGAACGCCAACACGGCGTCTGGCTTGTATCTGGAGTCAATCCAAACCTGTTCAGGCAAGTAAAGCTCCCCATCGGGCAAAGGCCAACCTTCCAGAACCGTTTCGTCTCGAAATGTCTTGAGAGCCGTCAGTATGGCCAATTCCACGTCCATACTGCTCGATGGGACCGCAAACTCCCCATGATCGACCACATGAGGCCCTCCGGTCGCATTCCAGGCCGTCAGGTGCCACCAGGAGACCCATTTACCGATATCCACGCCCATCGTCAACGCTGTCGTGCCCTCGGGGACGAATCCCTGCCGACTTGGACCGTATCGGACCCGGGCCTTCCTTGGATCGATCGGAGCCAACTCCACCGCAGGCGGATCCCAGGGTGTAGCCCACGCAAATTGTCGCCGCTCTTTCTCGGCAGAGTCCTCGTCCTCTGAATGGTTTGCCCTCCATTCATCCGCCCCGATCGTGGCCGTGCTCCAGAACATATTATTCCAGGCGTTCCACCGGAAGCCCAGCGTTCGCGTTCGCGGCAAGTCGCCCGTGATCGTGCCTTCCTTGTCAATCTCCTGTCCCCGATGAACCAATACGGCCAGACGGTTCATTTCCCGCCGGTCATCCTCGGTCAACTTGTGCTCACACGCCGGACAAACGAAATACGCCTTTTCTTCCGCGTCGATCTCGTCAATCGCGTCATGCCAGCCCCGTATCGAATCACGCTCGGGCGTCACGTACTCTCGACAGTAGGGGCACGGGCACGCGATCCGGCTGGCCGTCCCATTGATGTACTCTTGCCAGATCCGCCCCTGAGTGTGGCTGACGGTACACTCCATGTACAGCCGCCGGTCGGACCGGTCCCACGAAGCACTCCGGGCCGTCAACTGGGTGACCGGGTCCGCTTCGCGCGAAACCTCACCCGCTGTATCCATCTTGTCGGCCTCGGTGATGATCACCACCCGGGCCGTGTAGCTCGATCGATTCTCGTCCCCGCCCGTGCCGGTCATGAACTTCAGCTTGGGACCGTGGAGGAACGCCACCTCGTTGCCCCAGCCGCCCTGGCTCCCGACGCCCTTCGTGGGCATCATGTCGGCATACCGGCCCGCCTCGATTGTCGGCTTGATCTCGTTGTTCCACTTATCTCGCCCGATCACGTTGGTGTTCGGCACGCCCAGGATCACATTGTCCTTGCACTCGAATAGGTGATAGGCCGCCGGGTTGACGAATCCGAAGAGGCTCTTACCGCCCTGGACACAACCAGTAACGGCGATTTGATTCCAGAGTCCCGAATCGATCGCGTCGAGAAGCAAACCCACGAACGGCTGCCGATAGAGCCGGAACCGCTCGTCCTTGTACTGCCCCTCCGGGATGATCAACTCATCCTCGGTGTACTGACGCATGGTGCGGACCCGGGGCGTGCGAGCGTGGGCAACGTGCCCGCTCAACTCAGCATAGAGCGAATTGAGAGCTAGGGTTGCCGCTACCATGAGTGTTGCCAGATGGGTCAATTTTCTAGCCTTGGGGTAAGCCCCATGTCGGTTAGTCGTTCGAGGATGACGGCTACGTACTTCGGCTCTAGTTCGATTCCGTAGCAGAGGCGGGAGAGTTGCTCGGCGGCTACCCACTGGGGCCCACTCCCGCCGAATGGCTCGAAACATATCTCGCCGCATTTCAAGTGTTTTATGATTGGAATCGTGAACAGCCCCACGGGCTTGGGGGTCGAGTGGTTGTATTTCTTCCGCTCAGCATGGCTGACTGAGCCGATTTCCCAAACGGTGGTTTGCGTTCGTTCGCCGTTGCCCATGCCGTAATCGGGCGGCTGATGGCCTTTCACCCAGCCCATGAAACAAGGCTCGTGTTTCCAGTGATACTGCCCTCGCCCTAGAAGCAAAACCGGCTTGATCCAGATAATTTGCCTGTGAAGGATTACATCTGCTGCTGCTGCTGCTGCTGCGAAATAGCCTTGCGTCAAGTCGGCGTGCCACATATACCACGCCGCTGTCGACTGCAAGGCTGCTTCCGTCGCGACCCGGAACGCCTTCTCCAAAAACGCCTGCAACACTTCGTCACTCAACTCATCGTTCGCCACCCGTGGCTTCGCCACCCCGGGGTTTGGCCGCTCATCGTTTGCGTACCCGACCCCGTACGGCGGATCAGTGTTCATCAGCCCCGCCCGCTGTCCACCCATCACCCGCCCCACGTCCTCCGCCTTCGTCGAGTCCCCGCACAGCACCCGATGCTCCCCTCCCTCGACCGTCTTCGATGGGATCAACCACAACTGCCCCAACTCGGTCCCCCACTTCTCTTGCAACTCCGCCGCCCGGTCAATCTGCGGCTCGACTTCATCAACGTCCACCATCTCATGATCTTCCGCCCGTAACTCCGACAGCAGCAGATCGTCATACAGCCCCTTGTCCTCGACCTCCATTCCCGCCAACTCGGCCTCTAGTCGTTCCAAATCCCAATCCGCCAACTCTGCCGACCGGTTGTCCGCGATCGACAGGGCCCGTTGCTGTTTCGGCGTCAAGTCGCGCCACACCACCGCGACATGAGACCACCCGATCCGCTTCGCCACAACCAGCCGCCCGTTGCCTACCACCACCTGCTTGTTCCGCGTGTTGGCCACCAGCGGTGAGACCTGCCCGAATTCGCGTAGACTGCCCTCGATAGCCCGCAGGTTGTCCGCGTCGTGGGTCCGGGTGTTGCTCGGATCCTGAGCCAGTTTATCGACCGGCGAAGCCAGTCCCCGTAGCTTCTCTACAATCCACGGATAACGCGGCTTACTTGGCTTTGCTCTTCGGTTTGGTTTTGGCTTTGCTTTGGCCGTTGCCTTTTTCTTCGCCATCCTTCACTCCGAAGTCGTGGTCAATCTTCCGCTGGACGTCATCCCACCCCTCCTCAATGATCTGATATGCCTCATCGCCGAATTGAGTCCGCAGCCGTTGCCCCGCCCGTCTGTAGATGGCCGCAATGCCCATCAGGGCCTCATGTACGTCCGACCGGCGAAGTAACTGTCCTTCTTTCGCTTGCCGCCGGAGACGCAGTAGCTTCGTCCTCTCGCGTTTGTAGCGAGCATCCTCACGCTTCGCCGGGTCCGCGATCTGCTCACCGTTCTGCCGAGACAGTACGTGGGCGTGACTGGCAAGGAAATCGTGGACCCAGCGCACCACCGCCGCCAGATCGATCACCGGCCCGCCGCAGGGGATGCCGTGTCGGATGGCCTGCTCGTTGAGCACCTTCGTTTGGCGCCCGCTCATCTCCCGATAATGCTTCTGGGGCACCGCTCGATAGTACCGCCAGCGGTCTTCTTCCTCTCGGGCCCGCTCAATCTTCCGAATCGCCGCCGCCTCTTGCCGGTTGGGCTTGCCACCAGCCCGCCGCCGGGCCAATCCCTCCGCAGCCAGCCGCCGGTCCGCCTCGGTCACCGGTTCCGCCATTCTCGACACCCCACTCCAGTGTGTCCGTTACTTACCCATTAGATTTTTCGTTTCAGACAAAAAAGCCACGCCATACCCGGGCGTAGCCC
>Ga0233437_1002503_pt1 | contig 27453 bp, 29 predicted proteins | sample SI_122_August201_FD_182714 | JGI IMG/M metagenome (GOLD analysis project Ga0233437, IMG submission 182714) | Seawater microbial communities from Saanich Inlet, British Columbia, Canada - SI_122_August2016_200_MG | ecosystem: Environmental > Aquatic > Marine > Inlet | place: Canada: British... | reverse complement strand
AGGAATGGAAGAATGATTTATATAGATGTTCATCAGAAAATCCAGGGGAATCTGGCAGACAAGTTTATTGCAGTGCCGAATCTGGTCAATATTGTGGCAAAACCGGAACACCAGGGGGCAGGTGAGAATGAGCAAAACGCCTTGGAAGAATGCTTAAGGAAAATTAAAGGCTTGAATATAGAAAACCTTTTCCCGATAGCCAGTCCTAAATCATCTTCTTCAAAGGATGATTAAACATATACCGCCTGGTGCAATATGGTCACAACAGGCGGTATTTAAGGTGTGTCTAATAATGAATTAATATCTTTCTTTTTTACCCATAGCCAACCCAAGATCCAGGGCCTTTTTATTCATGGCCATAAAATCCTTGGGAATGGTTGTCTTAAGAACTTTTAAAATGGATTCAGACTTGATAAGTTCTGAAATGCCAATCAGGGTTCCCAACATGCAAATATTAAAGACAATGGGTTTTCCAATTTTTTCCATCACAGTATCAAACATTGGAAGGGTGATATGCTTGGCATCCACCTTTTTTTCTATGGTGACATATTTTGAGTCTACTAAAAGCAGTCCACCAGGTCTGATAATGGGAGCAAATTTATTGTAACTTTCCTGGGTCAGACTGACCAGTATATTCGGTTGAATAACTTTTGGAAAATAGATTTCAGAATCATCAATAATAATATCACTTCTGGTGGCACCACCTCTTGCTGCTGCTCCATAACTTTGGGATTGGATGGCATTTTTATTTTCAAAAAGGGCTGCAGCTTTGGCAAGGATGATAGCGGCAGTTATAACGCCTTGTCCTCCTGAGCCTGAAAAAACTAATCTTGACCGTTCCATTATGCTTTTCCTTTCATTGCGGCTTGAATAATTTCGTCATAGGCCTCACAATACTCAGGGACATCTGTATTCTCGACAAAAATCCCCCTTTGGATTAAATTAGGATTTTTTTCCAATTTTTTGGATCCAATCTTCACAGTACCGGTTTTATAGCTTTCCATCATCTGTACAGCGTCGCCTTCTTTATTTTTTCTTCCGTAATAGGTCGGGCATTGTGTCAGGATCTCTACTACGGAAAATCCTTTATGGGAAATACCTTTTTTGATGAGGTCTTTACATTCATTGGCATGGAATACCGTGGATCTGGCGACAAATGTTGCACCGGCACTCCTGGCAAGTTCAACCACGTCAAAAGGCCTGTCAATGGTCGAATAAGGAGCTGTTGTCGCTTTTTTACCAGTACCGGACAAGGGAGAAAATTGACCACCGGTCATGCCATAAATTCTGTTGTTCATGACAATGGCTGTGATATCAATATTTCTTCTGGCCGCATGAATAAAATGATTGCCGCCAATGGCAAGGGCATCACCATCACCCATGGGGACAATGGCCTTTAGGCTGGGTTTGGAAAGTTTTACTCCCGTGGCAAAGGTAAGAGCCCTTCCATGAATGGTGTGAAGGGAATGGAAATCAACATATCCTGAAATTCTGGATGAACATCCAATACCGGACGTTATTACAATCTCATTTTTATTTAGACCCAGTTCATGAACTGCCCTTAATAAAGATCCCAAAACGATTCCATGACCACAGCCGGGACACCAGATATGGGGAAAAAATCGCGGTCGAATATAGTCTTTAAAATCAAACGGTGTTTTTGTCATGTTACACCCCCCTCCCCTGGATCATTCTCAAAAGGGTTTTGATGTCCGTTGGTGAGATTAATTCTCCATCAATCCTGTTGGCTAGAAAAACTTTGTTTGGGTTGTCAACTGCATTTTTAACCTGGGTGACAATCTGGCCCATGTTCATTTCAACCACAATAACGGCTTTTGCATTGGCACATTTTTCTTTTACCATATCAGTTGGGAAAGGCCAAAGGGTCTGTAGTTCGAGAACGCCGATCTTTATTCCCCTTGCTCTCCTGTTTTTTGCCAGATGAATGGCGGATCTTGCCGAAGAACCATATGAGATCAGTATAAAATCCGCATCATCCAGCCAGTATTCCTTATACATGTTGATTTCGTTGACATTGTTTTCTATCTTATCCACAAGGTGTCGCAGAAGTTCGCTGACAACTTTTGGATTATTGTTAGGAAAACCCCACATATCATGGAAAAGGCCTGTGACATTATATCTGTGTTCCGAGCCAAAATCAGACATGGGCAGTCTGCCATCTTCTCTTGGGAGATATGGATGATAATCCACCCCTTTTTTGACAGAAGTCCTAAGACGTTCCACCACAGGAATTTCTCCGGGTTCAGGAATAATAAATCTTTCGCGCATATGACCGACAACTTCATCAAACAGGAGGATTACAGGGGTTCGATAGGTTTCTGCCATGTTAAAGGCTTCAACCGTTACTTTGAAAATATCCTGATGATTGGATGCAGTGAGTGCGATGATGGAGTGATCTCCATGGGTCCCCCATTTGGCCTGGTTTACGTCTCCCTGGCTTGTGTGGGTCGGATTTCCTGTTGAAGGTCCTCCGCGTTGTACATTGGCAATTACACAGGGGATTTCCGCCATGCAGGCATAACCCAAGGCTTCCTGCTTAAGAGAAAATCCCGGGCCTGAAGTGGCCGTCATTACCTTGTTTCCAGTTAGAGAGGCACCAATGATAGCTCCCATGGATGCAATTTCATCTTCCATCTGGATAAACTTTCCGCCTTTTTGGGGAAGGCGGGAGGCCAGATGTTCCATGATCTCAGTGGATGGGGTGATGGGGTATCCTGCAAAAAAATCTATCCCGGCGTAGATGGCACCTTCCACACAGGCCTCGTTACCCTGGACAAACCTTATATTTTTATTATCTTTCATTTTCCCCTTCCTGATCTTCTATGATTTGTATTGCTAAATCAGGGCATCGAAGCTCGCAGAGTTTACAAGCAATGCAATCTTCAGGTCTTACCGCTTCTACCTTCCCATTTTTATCAAATTCAAGAACGCTTTTGGGACAGAAATGTATGCAGATACCACACCCTTTACACCATTCTTTGTCAATTAAATGTCGGACGTTTTTGCCTTTTCCCATAATATCCTCTTAATAGATAATAACTATCTGTAAATTCAGGCCCTTCATTAAGGGATTTAACTTCTTATGTCAAGGATAACTCATATTTAAAATGGATTGAATTCATTCTTTTTTATTTATAAAAAAAATGCAAGAAAAAAATAAATCATGAGAAGATAGAATGGCTGGTCTGAACAATGGGATAATAATGTATGAACAGCCGGGGAAATATGATAAATAAAACTATTTGGCTTTAATTGAAGATATAAGAGGTCTCAAAAACCTGAGGCTTTAGCAACATATTTAAAAATAAATTAAAAGGTCTCAGGATTGAACTTAAAAACATATAGGATTTCTAACTTGAACAAATTTATATCAATTTACATGGCAATCGCATGAAAAAGTATCCTCTGGTAAGTGTGATCCTACCAACTTATAACCGTGCCTGGACCTTGAAAGATGCTGTTGATTCCGTGCTGATACAGGACTATCCAAGTATAGAATTAATAATCATAGATGATGGTTCAGAGGATAATACACAGGAATTACTTGGGGTATATAAAAATGAAATCACGGTTTTTTATCAGACAAACAAAGGTGTCAGCGCAGCAAGAAACAAAGGAATAAAGGAAAGCAAAGGAGAATTCATTGCTCTGCTGGATTCTGATGATGCCTGGGATAAAAAAAAGATATCCTGCCAAATGGAATTTTTTAAAAACCACCCAGAAGCCCTTATTTGTCAGACTGAAGAGATATGGATAAGAAATGGGAAAAAAGTTAATCCTAAAGTCAAGCACAAGAAACCCTCGGGAATGATATTTGAACAATCATTGCATCTTTGCCTGGTCAGTCCTTCCGCTGTTATGATGAAAAGGCAATTGTTTGAATTGAAAGGATATTTTAATGAAGATTTTATAGTGTGTGAAGATTATGACCTCTGGCTTCGGGTCAGTTCAACCCTGCCTGTTTTTTTGATTGATAAACCCTATACCATAAAAAGGGGAGGGCACAAAGATCAGCTTTCAAATTTTCATTCCCAGGATAAATTTAGAATCCAGTCCTTATCCAAGCTGATAGAATCAGGCAACCTGGCACAGGATCAGACACAAAAGGCAAAACATGTTTTGAAAAAAAAATGTGTCATTTATGGGAATGGATGTATAAAAAGAGGAAGAAAACAAGAGGGCAGTTTTTATTTAGAACTTGCCGGATCGGTTTAAAGACCAAACATCTTTTGTTTGAGGGAAAATTTCTGCATTTTTCAACTGGAGAAGTTCTATTATCTTTTTGTTATCCGCCGGCAAGAAAGGTAATAATCTGAATTTCATCGCCAGGATTCACCTGTTTTTCAAGTTCGCCGGGATATGCGCTTTCATTGTTCAGATAGATTTCAATATAATGGCGCAGGCCCTGTTTTTTATCAAATAGTTCATTTTTCATGCCCGGATGCAGTTTGACAAAATTATTTAACGCCTCGCCAACAGAGTTTCCTTCAACTTCTATTGTTTTTTGGCCATTGGTATGCCGACGATGGGTAACATGTATCTGTATTTTTACACTCATTTTTATTCACCTGGTATTTGTTTTGTTGTATGGGGTCAGGCCTGCATTGTTGACTTTATTGAACTCAATAAAATCAACAATGCAGGCCTGACCCCTATATTAATAGGATATTATATTCTTTAATGCAATGATTTTTTGGCTTTGATATAGCTATATTGTATTCAAATCTTGACAAGGAACCTGCCTTGGATTAAGGTTCCCGGAATAGTTATGATATTAACGTGTTAAGATTAAAAAAGGAATTGAATCTATGGAAGTTAAAAAAAATGATCCTTCCAGTCTGGATAAAAGTGCAAAAGCAAGATTAATTGTTGACATGTTAACACGAATTGTAGTCCACTATGGTTTATGGTTTACTGAAGTCAGGCATCAGATGGGCATGGAAAAGGCCTTGGAAATTCTTGAAAAGGCGACCCAAAAGAGCGTTTCCATCGGGATGAAGAAATTTTCAGATGTCCTGGACTTTCAGCTTGAAGATGGCTTGCCTAAAGCATTGCTGGACATGGAAGACGAAAAAATGCAAGCCCTTATGGATGTTGTGGCAAAAAACTGGCTGGTTAATGACGGCGTGTGGTTTCAGGCAGTTGAATTTGATAATGGAATGAATGACGCAAAGCGATGCAATGATTCCTGCTGGGCCCAATTTTCTCCCTATGAAGCATTTGCGATTAAAAAATTTTTAAAACTGGATGATCAGTGCGGGTTGGAAGGTTTAAAAAAAGCGTTAAATTTTAGAATGTATTCATTAATTAATGAGCAATCTTTTGTTGACGAAGGGCCCCAAAGTTTTGTATTTCAAATGAATGATTGCAGGGTTCAGTCTGCAAGAAAAAGAAAAAAATTGGATGATTATCCCTGTAAATCTGCAGGGCTGGTTGAATATGAATATTTTGCAAGTGCTGTTGATAAAAGAATTAAAACCGAATGTATCGGATGTCCGCCGGATGATCATCCTGAGGAATGGTTTTGTGCATGGCGTTTTACTATGATAAATGAAAATATATGATAAATTAAAATAATGGATAAATAGTTAAGAAGGGGTTTGTATTATGGGAGTAACATCTGACAAGATCCAGGGGTTGAAACAAAAAGAAAAGCACATCATGGGAATGGGCGGTGAAAAAGCGCTTGAAAAACGGCGGGAAAATGGAAAATTAAATGCCAGGGAAAGACTTGATATCCTTTTTGACGAGGGAACCTTCAGGGAATTGGACATGTTTGTCACCCACAGATGCACCAATTTTGGCATGGAAAAAGTGGAGATCCCGGCAGATGGTGTTGTAACAGGGCATGGTAAAGTGGAAGGCAGAGTTGTATTTGCCTATGCCCAGGATTTTACCGCAAGGGCAGGTTCTTTAGGGGAAATGCAGGCAAAAAAAATCTGTAAGGTCATGGATATGGCTTTAAAGGCAGGTGCTCCAATTATCGGCATGAACGACTCTGGGGGTGCAAGAATTCAGGAAGGCATTGATGCCTTGTCAGGATATGGTGAAATTTTCTTTAGGAATTCAGGTGCATCAGGGGTTATTCCTCAAATTTCAGCCATTATGGGGCCTACGGCTGGGGGTGCTGTTTATTCACCGGCCATGACCGATTTTATTTTTATGGTCAAAGAATCCAGCTATATGTTTATTACAGGACCCAATGTTATCAAGGCGGTAACAGGAGAAGAGATTAGTTTTGAAGATCTTGGCGGGGCCATGACCCATAACGAAAAATCAGGTGTGGCCCAGTTTGCCTGTGAGTCTGATGAAGATGCCCTGATGCAGATAAGAACGCTTTTATCCTATCTGCCGTCCAATAATATGGAAGATCCTCCCTTTGTTCCCACCACAGATGATCCCAATCGTATGGATGAATCCCTGGATTCAATCATACCGGATAACCCCAACAGGGCATATGATATCAAGGATGTGATCACCTCCATTGTGGATGACGGCCAGTATTTTGAACCCCATCAATATTATGCTAAAAATATGGTGATCTGTTTTGCAAGGCTCAATGGACGTTCCATAGGCATTATTGCCAACCAGCCGGCACATTTGGCTGGATGTTTGGATATTGATGCCTCTGATAAGGCCACACGGTTTATCCGGTTTTGTGATGCATTTAATATTCCCATGCTCACAATAGCAGATGTCCCGGGATATCTGCCCGGCAGTAACCAGGAGTGGGGAGGCATTATCAGACATGGCGCAAAACTGTTATGGTGTTATTCAGAAGCCACGGTTCCAAAATTATTGTTGATTACAAGAAAAGACTATGGCGGTTCCTATATTGCCATGTGCTCAAGACATCTTGGAGCGGATATGGCTTTTGCGTGGCCCACGGCTGAGATTGCCGTCATGGGTGCCGAAGGTGCTGCCAACATTATCCATGCAAGAGAAATAAAAGGAGCAGATGATCCGGCTGCAAAACGATCAGAAAAAATTGTCGAGTATAACGAGAAATTTTCCAACCCTTATTGTGCTGCCCAAAGAGGTTATGTGGATGCAGTGATTCAACCGTCCCAAACAAGGCCGCGCCTTATTGACGCCCTTGAGGCGATGGCAACAAAAAGAGAGTTAAGGCCTGCAAAAAAACATGGAAATATACCTGTATAAAATAAAGGGATAAAAATGGATAAAAAGAAATTATCTGCAGCCATAGCTGCTGTATTTGCATACATTAAAACATCAGAAGAAGCAGCTGCTTTTAATGCTCCGCAAGTTTCAGAACTTGAATTAGAACCCGGGCATATGATGCAACAAAATAATATCTGGGGAATTTCAGGACGTAGCAACCACATGCAGGTCAATGCTATGATGCAGATGAGGATGTTTAAATAAAAAATTTGGCTTCGCGTCTTCGACCCAGGTTTTCGGTCAGGCAATAAATAAAGAATTGAAATAAAAACATAATATATTCAGGAGAAGATAAATGAGCGAGCACACCCAAGTTGAAATGACAGAGATGAAATATGGCAAAGACAGACCAAAAGCTAAGCACGAGTTGAAGATCGAAGACATCTCGCTGCGTGACGGGCACCAATCGCTTTTTGCAACACGGGGAAGAACAGAGGATATGATCCCCGTTGCTGAAAAAATGGATGAGATCGGTTTCTGGGCTGTGGAAGTCTGGGGTGGCGCAACATTTGATGCCATGCATCGATTTTTAGGGGAAGATCCCTGGGAAAGATTAAGGACTCTGAAACGGTATTTTAAAAAGACTCCTTTTTCAATGCTTTTAAGGGGCCAGAACCTTGTGGGATACAGAAATTATGCCGATGATGTTGCAAAATTATTTGTAAAAAAGACGGTTGATAACGGCCTGGAAGTTTTCAGAACCTTTGATGCCTTGAATGATTATCGTAATTTTGAGACAGTTGTCCCGGTAATAAAAGAGTGTGGAGCTCATTTCCAAGGATGCATATGCTACACTTTGACTGAACCCAGAATTGGCGGAGACGTATATAATCTTGAGTATTATATTCAAAAAGCCAAAGATCTTGAAGACATGGGTGCGGACAGTATTTGTGTTAAGGATATGGCCGGACTTCTGGCACCCTATGACGCTTATAAGCTGATCAAAGCCTTAAAAGACAATGTCAAACCCTTGATTCATCTTCACAGCCATTTTACTTCTGGAATGTCGCCCATGACCCATTTTAAGGCCATTGAGGCTGGAGTTGATATTATTGATACCTGTCTGACACCCTATGCCTACAGGACATCCCATGCTGCTTTGGAGCCCTTTGTTATGTCTCTTCTCGGCACTAACCGGGACACGGGGTTTGATATCAATGCACTGGCAGATATCAATGAAATTTTGGAAAGAGAAGTAATGCCAAAATACAAACACCTTCTGGATGATACCAAGGTTTCAGGTATTGATATCAATGTTCTTCTTCACCAGACACCCGGTGGCATGCTGTCCAACCTTGTGAACCAGCTAAGGGATATGGATGCTTTGGATAAAATGGATGAAGTCCTAAAAGAGCTTCCAAGGGTAAGAAAAGAGTTGGGCCAGATTCCTTTGGTAACCCCCACAAGCCAGATTGTCGGTATCCAGACCGTCAACAATGTTCTGTTTGACACTCCAGAGGAACGATATAAAATGGTAACAGCCCAGGTAAAAGATCTTTGCTATGGGCTTTATGGTAAAACAAGTGTGCCCATTGATCCTGAAGTACAAAAAAAGGCTCTCAAGGGATATGAAAGAGGGGAAGAACCCATTACCTGCCGGCCTGCGGAAGTACTTGAGCCTGAACTTGAAAACGCAAAAAAAGAGATCGGAGACCTGGCAGTAGATGATGAAGATCTTATCTTATATGCGCTTTTTCCTGTTACGGGCAAGAAATATCTCTTGCAAAAATATGGTAAAGAACAGGTGCCTGAAAGTTTAAAACCCATCACAATGGAAGAAGTGGAAAAACAAAAAAGGCTAGTTGAGAAAGCCAGGAAAGGCGAATTATTTGAAAAAGACAAGTTGAAAGAGGGTCCCGAAAAAAGTGAATATACCCGCACCTTTAACGTTTTTGTAGAAGGGGATTATTTTGAAGTGGGTGTAGATGAAGTGGGCGGTGCCCCTGTTATCACTTACGCTGCCCCTGCTGCTGCTCCTGTGGCAGCTGCCCCGGCACCGGTAGCACCTGTTCCTCAGGCTGCACCGGCACAAGCTTCTGCCCCTGCACCAGCGGCTCCGGCCTCTGAAGCCAAAAAAGCTCCCGCGCCTGTTGAATCGGCTGGAACCCCTGTCACAGCACCCATGCCCGGTATGGTGATTAAATATGAAAAAAATGTTGGCGATTCGGTAAATGAAGGTGAAACAGTTGTTGTCATTGAAGCCATGAAAATGGAAAATGCCCTGCCTGCACCCACAAGCGGTGTGATTAAAGCAGTGAATTATAAGAGTGGTGATTCTGTTGCCAAAGGAGAAGTGCTTGCCGTGATTGAGTAAAATCAAATCTAAAATTTAACGAGCTGATCCATTTTGGATCTGGAAGCATACCGTTTGACAAATCAAACGGTATGCTTATTTTTGAGGGCTGAATATTCCAGTGAATAGTCCAGTGAATAGTCTGGGACTTCCAAAAGGAGATTGATATAATGACGTTTGAAACAAAAGAAGAACTTCTTGAAAAATATTTAAAAATGGACAAACCAAAATGTCCGGATTGTGATACAAAAATGACATTATGGGAAGTTCCCCCTATTAATTTTAGCGATGGTCTTGGCTGGGGGACCCCATATCTGTTTGTCTGTTTTAATGATGAGTGCGGGAGCTACAAACAGGGTTGGGATCATCTTCAGGAAACAATGGAAATGGGTGCGTCCTATCGGTGCTATATTGAACCGGGGCAAAATAATTTTGAATATATGCCTGTGTTCAGTCCCACTGGAGCCACGGGTGGAATCCTGGATGATGAAGTCCTGATCCAGGAAGAAGCAAGAAAAGAATTATTGAAACAGACATTCTCTGTTTTGACAGATTATTATATGTCAAAAGACTGGGATGAGATTTTAAAGATTTGTCTTGACCCTAAGATTCCTGCCAAAGCAAGGGTTAAAGCAGCCCAAATGGTTGGAGAACTTGGCGATGCTGAAGCAACAGACCATTTGATTAATCATAAGTTTCCCACACCGGTTCTACAGGCAGAAGTGCAAAAGGCCATAGAGATGCTTCATAAAAGGCATTATACACGTGAATGTCCCTATTGTGCAGAGACAATCAAAAACCGGGCGCTTTTTTGTAAGCATTGCAATAAAGAGGTTCCCCGGGCCTGATTATTTGCACTGACAAAAAGAAGACACATTTAAATTTGTTCTTGATATAAATACAAACTTAAATATTGATTTTTTCAAGGTTAAAGGAGCGGTAAATGATCATTTCCCGCTCCTTTCTACGTTTATCAAAAGGCTTATATTCCAATGTCTCAATCATCTTGAGTGCTTCTTTTTTTGATGGAATTGCATCAAGACCCTGCCCTGTTTTTTTACCGGAAAGCGTATCCATTACAATTGCATCCTTTGCATCCGTTGAAACTGCAAAAGGAATTTGATAATCATGGACCAGCCTGGCCCCTGCAAGAATTTCCCTTTCATATGATCCAATGGAACCCGCAACACAGGTAATGGCCATCAACGCTTTTTTTTTGCAGCTGACAATCAGGTCGATGGCTGAAATATAATCTTCGCCTTTAAACTGGACAATTAATTCTTGGTCCACTCTTATGTCTTCTTTTGCATAGCCTTTTTGTTTGACAAGAAATTTTTCAAATATTTGTCTGACGGCCTCAGGTCCCATATTTCTTACCGGCTTTCCGGTAATATAATCGGTAATAATATATTCAAGATTCATATTAAAGATGTTCCTGTCATCTCAGAAGGTTGCTTTATGTTCAAAAGTTTCAAAAGGGTCGGAGCGATATCGCCAAGGATTCCGTCATTCATGGAACTATTTTTAAAGTTATCTGAAGCAAGTACAAGTCTTACAGGATTTGTGGTGTGGGCAGTGTAAGGTGAGTTATCATCTGCAATCATCTGTTCACAATTTCCATGATCGGCTGTTACTAAAGCAACACCGCCTTTCTCCCATATGGTTTTAACAACCATTTGAGTACATTTGTCAACGGTTTCACATCCTTTGATGGCAGCATCTAAAATCCCTGTGTGTCCTACCATATCCATATTGGCAAAATTTAATAATATAAACCCAAATTTTCCTGATTTTATTTTTTCACAAGCTGTTTTGGCAACCTCAAAAGCACTCATCTCAGGTTTTTCATCATAGGTTGCCACATCTCTGGGTGAGGGAATCAAAACTCTTTCTTCCCCATTAAAAATTTTTTCATCACCGCCATTGAAAAAATAGGTGACATGGGCATATTTTTCAGTTTCAGCAATTCGAAGCTGGGAGATGTTGTTTTGACTTAATATTTGTCCGAGAATTTTATCCAGATGTTGCGGAGCAAAGGCCACTGGCAAGTCAAAGGTTTCATCATAGGTTGTCATGCAGACAAAGCTTGCCAGATCTATCTTATTTCCCCGGTTAAATTCATTAAAGTCTTTTTGAGTAAAGGCTTTTGTGATTTCTTTAGCGCGGTCTGCCCTGAAATTAAAAAAAATAATGCCGTCTCCATCATCAATTATTCCATTTGAAGAACCCTTTAATTTATCGTTAGCGGCTTTGAGAAGAATTGGTTTGATAAATTCATCGGTTTGGCCTGCGTTATAGGCATTTTGTATGGCTGTTACAGGATTGTCGGCAAGTATGTTTCCTTTCTTTGTAAAAAGAGTGTAAGCTTTTTCAACTCGTTCCCACCTGGTATCCCTGTCCATGGCCCAGTAGCGGCCTACAATAGTGGCAATTTTACCATATTTTTGTTTATCAAGATAACCTTCAAGTTGTTTTATATAGTTGATCCCGCTTTTGGGTGAGGTATCGCGCCCGTCAAGTATTGGATGGATAAAAAGATGTTTAACATTATTTTGTTTTGCCATGTCAATTAAGGCAAACAAATGGGAGATATGGCTGTGAACTCCGCCATCTGATAAAAGTCCCATAAGGTGGAGGCTTTTTTTTGTGCTTGAAACTTTTGCCATGACATCTAAAAGAGCAGGGGTTTTAAAAAAACTTTGATTGTCAATGGCCTGATTGATTCTTACAAAATCCTGCAAAACTTTTCGGCCCGCACCGATATTCATGTGCCCAACCTCTGAGTTGCCCATGGTTCCATCGGGAAGCCCTACTGCACTGCCGGAGCATTCAAGCTTGCAGCTTGGAAAATTTTTTAAAAGAGAATCTAAAAATGGAGTGTTGGCAAGGGCAAATGCGTTCCCTTTGTTTGAATCATTAATACCCCACCCGTCAAGAATCATTATCATACTGACGGGAAGAGAATTGGAATTCATCCTAATTTTCCTTTGCTTCAAATTCTTTTTTAAATTCGGAAAGATCAATCCTTGGTGCATCAGCCCACAAGCCTTCTATATCATAAAAAGATTTTTTTTCAGATTCAAAAACATGAATAATTACTTCTCCGTAATCAAGCAATGCCCACTCACCTTCTTTAACGCCTTCAACACCAAGGGTTTTTAGCTTAAGATCTTTTAGACTTTTGATTAAATGCTGCGCTATGGAAGTCACCTGACGTTGGGAATTACCTTCAATAATGACAAGAGTATCTGTATAAGAGGTGAATTTATTAACATCAATGGCAATAATTGATTTTGCCTTTCTTTCAAATGCGGGAATAAGGTATTTTTTAAGATTATCATTTATTGCGACACGATTTTTCATTTGTACAAGTCCTTTGTTCTAATAATTTTTTCAATATTTGCAGGCACAAAATTTTTTATGGATTTGTTATTTTTTACCCTTTCCCGGATCATGGTGGATGAAATATTAATTTTGGGTACGCGGCAAATTAGTATTTCCTTTTTTTTTTTATGGGAAAAAGTATTGTTCTGTTCATTAAAGATGTACCCTTTTGATATGTTCTCGTCAATAAAAGAGACAATGGCATCATAATTTTCCCAATGCCCTCTTAACATAATGATAATTCGAATCGTTTCAAAAATTTTATCTTTATTCTTCCATGTTGTTATGTCTAAAAATGCGTCTGACCCCATTAAAAGAGAAAAATGGGTATTACGGCCATATTCTTTTTTGAATTCGTTTATGGTATCAATGGTAAAGGAAGGCCCTTCCCGTATTAATTCTTTGTCTGATACGAAAAAATTTTCATGATCCTGCAAACTCTGACTTACCATCTCAAACCGGTCATTAGCAGGTGCGAGGTTTATGTCCGGCTTATGGGGAGGAGTTGCAGAAGGAATTAAAAATATTTTATTCAAGCCATATCTATCTTTGACATACTGAATAATTTCAATATGTCCATTGTGGAAAGGATTAAATGTTCCCCCAAAAAGTCCAGCTTTCATTTTTAGCTCTTAGAAAGATTAGTGGCTAAAAGGTTAATAAGATCTTTTACCCCTTCCCCGGTTATAGCTGATATGGTCAAAATCTGGATATCTTTTAAGGCATTTTTAAAGACCTCAATTTTTTGAATTGTATCCGGCAGGTCGGTTTTATTAAGCACCACTATTTGAGTTTTTTGTGCCAGTGTTTGACTGTATTTGGACAATTCATTGTTGATCAGGTTAAAAGCCTTAAGGGGAGAATCAGGATCTATCTGGGAAGAATCGATCAAATGAACAAGGATACCGGTTCTTTCAATATGTTTTAAAAAACTTATACCAAGGCCGGTACCTTGGTGAGCACCCTCGATTAACCCCGGGATATCTGCAACTGCAAAGGGTTCTCCAAAGTTAGGTTCTACCATCCCTAAAATTGGGGTCAGTGTTGTAAAGGGATAATCGGCAATTTTTGGACGTGCTGCAGATATTTTGCTGATCAGTGTTGATTTGCCTGCATTGGGTAAGCCAACAAGCCCTACATCGGCAAGAAGTTTCAGTTCCAGCTTAAGCTTGAGTTCAATCCCGGGAATACCGGGTTGAGAATATCTGGGTGCCCTGTTGGTGGAAGATGCAAATCGTTTATTACCTCGTCCGCCCATGCCGCCCTGGGCAACAATATACTCATCCGCAGTATCGGTTAGATCAATAATTATTTCGTTGGTGTCTGCATTGGAAACAATAGTTCCAGGGGGAAGTGAGATCGTGAAGTGTGAGCCGTTTTTGCCGTGTTTTTGTTTGCCTTTACCGCCCTCGCCATTTTTAGCAAGGAGCAGTTTTTGGCGGCGATAATCGAAAAGTGTTCGTTTACTCTCATCGATTTTCAGGATTACATGACCGCCATCACCGCCATCTCCACCATCAGGTCCACCTCTTTCAATGTAGCGTTCTCTTCGAAAGCTTGTGCATCCGCGACCGCCATCACCGGACCTGACAGTGATAATTGCTTCATCTACAAATTTCACGCTTCATAAACGCTGACTTTTTTTCTGTCGCGGCCTTTTCTTTCAAAAGTCACAACTCCGTCAATTAATGCAAAAAGAGTAAAGTCCTTACCCATACCCACATTATTACCAGGATGAAGCTTGGTCCCAACCTGTCTTACAAGGATATTACCTGCAAGAACGTTTTGTCCGCCAAATTTTTTGACACCCCGTCTCTGGGCGTTTGAATCACGACCGTTTTTTGTACTACCCGCTGCTTTTTTATGTGACATTAGGTTTCTCCTTACTATCTAAACTGCAATGGAATCTATTTTAATTTCAGTATAATGCTGTCTATGGCCTTTCAATCTTCTAAAGCCTTTACGACGTTTATACTTGAAGACCAATTTCTTTTTGTCTTTTGCCTGGTCAAGAATGTGTGCTTTGACTATGGCACTTTCAACTTTTGGGCTTCCAAGGGTAATGGTTTCACCATCTGAATACATGAGGACGTCATCAAATTCAACCTGGGAACCTTCGGTACCTTCAAGTTTTTCAACTTTCAGGATCTGTTCCTCTTGAACCTTGTATTGTTTTCCTCCGGTTCTGATAACTGCGTACATTTTTAAACTCTCCTTATTATTACAGTACTTTCGCAATTTAAAAAACTCTTAATATTATACTTATTCCTTAATATTGTCAAGATAAACATATTTGGAAATTTTAATCGGTATACATACCAGATTGCATGCATTTAGTAAATCAAAAATCAATATCTTTTTTATTCTAAGTTAATAAAATTGGCATTAATGATGGGTAAATATGTCGGCAACAGGGTCGTATACAGACGGATAGGCTTTAATAAATTTAAGTATGGCACTATTATTGGTGTCATTGGCATTGGTATCATTGGATTTGTTCATAAGACTAAAAATATAGAATCTGAAAATATAAAAAGAATCAATATCAGGGCTTATTAAAAGGTCTTCAGGGGATGCGTGAGAAATCTTTTTAGTTAAGGTCTTGAAAACAAGTTTTTTTTCATCTTTTAAAAGAAATTGCATCATTTTAGTTTTGATTGGGTTTTTAAGAACATAATTGGATATGGATTCAAGAAAAAAAGAGATGGCAAAAAGTTTTAACGACCGGCAGTTAGCTTTTTTACACAAGTTCAGGTGAGCCTTGATCTTTTTTATATATAAATCTTTGTTCTGGGTAGACAGTTTTTTAAAACCCGTAGTTAAAACAAATTGTCTTTTTAAGCGTTTCAGAACTGACAGGGTCATTTTTTTTCGCTGAATCCTTGGCTTTTCTTCAAATATAAAAAGATATTCTTTCAGGCTTCTCATTCCCGGTGGTGTCAATTCATATTCACCATTGTCAAGGATTATAGACTCTATCTGTACGTCAAGCAGGTAATCCAGGTAGTATGGTTTTTGTTTCAGGTCATATCCTTCAATGGGTTTGAAATAATCAACAAGCAGGGCTTTGCGACCGGTTTTTTTTATGGGGAAAAAATTTGTTTTGGATGTAACCTGAATTTTTTTGTGTCCAAAAGGATGCAAAGCACTGGTAAAAGTGGGGATAATAATAAATGCTCCATCCGGGGTAACTTCCACACCATATCCATCAGTAATAGAAGGGTTTATGGTCACAAAATCTTCATCCAGACCTGCCGGGATCAATAATTCTTCCAGGTCATGCTGTTTGCTGATTGGGTTCTCAAAGTCTTGTTCTATTTTTTTTATTCTGGCTTTATTTTTTGAAGTGATGCTGACGGAAAGATTTGAATGTTTTTTTAAGAGCGTCTTTAATAAGGACTCCTTTGTTTTTGGAACCTTTGTCAGAAGACTGTATTCAAGTTTTAATGTGTCCAGATAGTCTATAATATCGGAAATGGTTTTTTCATTTTCCTCCCAGTCAAGTGGATCAGAAGCACCATATAGAGAAATTTCGTCATTACCCTGATCCGCCATCTGTTTAAGAATTTTTAAGACGGCATGATGGGAAAAGTGTGACCTGACGCCGGGTAATGCCCATTCATTGCATCGTCGGCAATAGTTGCTGCAACCCGAGGTCAATTGAAAAGTCATGGCGGTTTTATACAAGAGTCCTTTTTGTTGATGGTTTAAATCAAGATTTGTTTCCCATGTAGAAAAATTGATATGGATAATATTTCCGGATAATTTTTTAATAGAAAATAAAATGAGGTCTTTAAGGCGGTTATTTGTTTCTTTAATACTTGGGGTGCAATTCTTCAATAGAGCAGGTTTGAATTTTTTAAATAGGGTCTGTATCTGGTTTAATAGTTTTTCCGTATTTTCACTGAATTCGGATTTGCTTTGAGCATGCTTAAGAATATCTTTATAAATTTTTTCAAAAGCTTCATAATGATTGTCATACACTGCAACCAGGAGTTCATTCTTTTTTTGTTCTAAAAAAGGATCATTGGTTTGTAGAACATCGGTTTTTTTAAGGTTAGTCATTGAAAAATAAATTATTATTCCTGATAAATGTTATAAAACTTTAATGAATTATAATTCGAGTGGGGTCAGGCTTGCATAGTTGCGTTTATTGAGCAATAAACGCAACTATGCAAGCCTGACCCCGCCCATTATTAAATAAAAAAAACAGGGGAGTTCCATTTAATAAGAAACTCCCCTGAATAAAGGTCACTAATTTATTATATCTTCAAACTAGCCGAGAACTTCTTCTTTAACTTGGGTTGCAAGCTTGTAAAGGATTGTCAAAACCAAAAAACCTGTGGCATAAACTGCCAGTGTAATCATGATTTCCGGCCCGGTTGGTGCATATTCGGTTACATGGTGCAAGGGGGAGGGTACAAATCCGCCTGAGATCATACCTAGTCCCTTATCTATCCATGCGCCGAAAAAAATCATGGCGCAGGTGACGGGTAACAACGTCTTATTGTTTCTCAATTGCGGAATAATAAGGAAAACAGCACCTGTTGACATGAGGATCAAGGCTGTCCACATCCATGGCACAAGGGCATGGTATCCGTGGTATCCGAACAAGAGATACTGGAGATGGGCTGTATGTCCCGGGATTCCGGAATAGAAAACCACAAAAATTTCACAGGCAAAGAAGAACAGGTTGGCAATAACTGCATAACAGACGATTTTTGACAATGTCTGCATGGCTTCCCAGCCTGGATCAAACTTGGTGAATTTTTTGACAATATAGCAAAGAATGATCAAAAAAGCCGGTCCTGCAGCAAATGCTGATGCCAGGAACCTGGGGGCCAAAATGGCCGTCAGCCAGTATCCGCGACCGGGAAGGCCGCAGTAAAGATAGGCGGTTACCGTATGGATACCAATGGCAAAGGGAATGGAAAGATAAATCAAAGGCTTTGTCCACAGCGGTGGCTCCACCTGATTTCTTTCCGCTTCCAAAATCTTCCATCCTATAACAATGTTCAAAATAAGATAACCTTGGAGAACAATCATGTCATAGAACAGCATGGATTTGGGAGAGGGATATAATAATACGTTCAGCACTCTAGTGGGCTGGCCTAAATCCACAACAATGAAAAGGATACACATGACAAGAGAACCCACTGCCAAAAATTCTCCTAAAATAGTAATCCTGTGAAACTTTTCATAATCATGAAGGTAATAGGGGATGACAACCATGACACCCCCTGCCGCAACCCCCACAAGAAAGGTAAAGTTGGCAATATAAAAACCCCAGGACACATCCCGGCTCATGCCGGTGGTCATAAGGCCGTTCATGAACTGGTCAATATAAGCAATCGTTCCTGCTCCTATTACAGCGAGCAGAAAGACTATCCATAACCAATAATTTTTACTTCCTTTGATAGCAATTTCAAGCATACTCGCTCCTCTTACATGACATAGTAAACAGAGGGTTCAGTACCCAGAGACTGTTTGCGTCTGATTGTATAATGTTCATTTAAAAGTACCCGAATCTCCGATTCAGGATCTTCAAGATCACCCACGATAATTGCCCCCTCAGATGCTTCCACGCAATGGGGTTGTTCTCCTTTGGCCAGCCGTTCAGCGCAAAGATTGCATTTTTCCACCACTCCTTTGGAGCGGGTGGGAAATGCAGGGATCGTCTCTTCTATAAACGGCCTTGGATCTCTGAAGTTAAAACTTCTGGCGCCAAATGGACAGGCTGCCATGCAGAAACGGCATCCGATACAACGATGGAAGTCCATCAGGACAATCCCGTCTTCCCTTTTAAAAGTTGCCTGTGTCGGACAGGCCTGGATGCAGGGAGCATTCTTGCAATGGTTACATGTCACAAGAAAGGGAAGGTCATGAAATTTTTCTGCCAAAAATTCATCTTCTTTGTCAGGAAACGCATTGTGGAATTCTTCTTCCCATATCCACTTGATTTCCTGTTTGTGATTGACAGGGCGGGTTTTAGGGAATTTTTCTTCATCCACTTCATGGTTGAAGTCTGGAACATTATGGTTTTTATGACAGGCCTCGACAATACTTTCAACAACTTCATCAGTAATCTTGTTGGTATCAATCACCATTCCCCACCGGTGGGCGGTTAGTACTTTTTTATTTTTGCTTTTCACCGGAAGGGAAATGTCAGATGAAGCAAAGTTGCTTGCCGGAGAAGCACCTAACCCCACGGCAGCAATACCTGCTACTTTAAGAAAGCTTCTTCTGCTTTTTTTCATCATTTAATCTCCTTGGGATTTGTGTGACATTCCCAGCAATAGGGATCAACCGAAGCATAGGTATGGCAGGCGTCACAAAATTTTGCTTTATCTTCATGGCAACCAAGACATGAATTTTCACCCGTAGACAGGCTCATATTAAATGAATGGCCGTTTTCAGCTGTGTACATTCTATCCGCATCCCTGACAACCGAATCTCTCCATTCATCCAAAAGAGACATATGATTGGCTCTCATCTCATATTTGTCCAGCACGCATTTTTTTTCTGTCTTGGCTTTGCCAACAAGTTCCGGCTCAGGCGCTGCCTGGGTAGTGGTAACAATGTTAAACCAGAACGGTGAGAGTACTGCCAGGGCAAAAATTATCAGCCCTGTGATGATGTAATTTTTATTCATCTTCTTCCTCCTCTTGCTCTACACCCGGCAATGGTTCGAACCTTAAGTCCTGGGTTCTTCTCTTTTCACCCGGCAGGATCAAGGCATTTCCTACAAGTTCATGAATGCCGTAGACTTCCACATCCGGTACCCAGTATTCGCACAGGGTTGTAAGAGTAGCTCTGTCAATGGCGCAGATGGTTCCAAGGGTGTTGACACCAAATTTTTCATGAACATATTTCACAGCGTTGGCTCGTGGAAGAGCACCAGCCATTCTAAGTTCCATGTTTTCGCCTGCGTTAAGGCCGGAACCTGAACCGCAGCAAAAGGTCTGCTCACGGATGGTGTTGGGCGGCATTTCATAGAAGTTGTCACAGACATTTTCTATGATGTATCGCGGCTCATCCAAAAGACCCATTCCCCTTGCCGGGTTGCATGAATCATGGAAGGTCATGACACGACCGGAATTGCGGCTCTTATCAAGCTCAAGTTTTCCGTGTTTGATAAGGTCGGCTGTAAACTCTGTTATGTGAACCATTTTTGTTGATTTGGCGTTTTCAAATTTGGTTCCCGTAATGGGATTGACAGGCTCTTCAAGAAAGTCGGCAGGCCCGTTCATGGTGTCCATGTATTGGTGGAGAACCCTCCACATATGACCGCACTCGCCTCCCAGTATCCATTTTACGCCCAGTCGTTTGGCTTCCGCATACATCTTTGCATTCAAGCGTTTCATGGTCTCATGAGAGGTAAAGAAACCAAAGTTTCCCCCTTCGGATGCATAGGTACTCCAGGTTACATCCAGACCATATTTATCCTTGAGATATTTGAACAGGATCATATATCCCTCGCAGGTGTAAGTTCCTGGATCGGCAAACACATCTCCTGAAGGTGTAATAAAAAGGATATCAGCCCCTTTTTTCTGAAACTGGGGAGTACAGTCAACTCCTGTTACATCTTCAATATCTTCCACAAAGAACTCCAGCATGTCTTTAAAGGCATGGGGCTGAATTCCAAGATGATTACCTGTTTGAAAACAGTTTGAAACAGGTGTGGCAATCCAGTCAATATTCAGACCTAAAAGGTTGAAAATCTCCCTTGCCATGATGGTGATTTCCGCTGTATCGATTCCATAGGGACAGAAAACAGAACAGCGCCGACATTCAGTGCACTGAAAAAAGTAGTACCACCATTCTTTTAAGACAGCCATTGACATGGATCTAGCACCGGCCAGAGATTTCCCACCGGGGATTTTACTCAGTATTTTGGCTGCTGTTGAAAAGTCATTTCTATAAACAGATCTTAAAAGCTCGGCTCTAAGGACCGGCATGTTTTTGGGATCACCTGTTCCAAGAAAAAAGTGACATTTGTCAGCACAGGCACCGCACCGTACACAGATATCCATGAATACTTTGAAAGTTCGAAATTTTTCCAGGCGATCTTTTAACCCCTGGAAAATAATTTCCTGCCAGTTATCCGGAAGTTTCCAGTCCTCGTCCAGAGGATTCCATTCCCTTGCATTGGGAAGGCCCAGAGTTGCAACACTTTCAGGTTTTGCCGCATAGCAGTACATGCCCGGTCTGATCTGGACCGATGCCGTTGTATCCATCCAATTGCCCGAACCTGAATCTGATGCAGACCCGGCTTTTGGGCTAAAATCTATTTTATTTAATAGTTCATCCGGTTGTAGTTCGTCAGACATTAATTACTCCTTTTTATCCACCGGCAGGCCGGCTTCAATCATTTTTTCTCTGAAGTGATCCTCATACTCTTCATAGGTATGGGTTTTCACATCATAGTTCCAGGGGTTAACATGTCTTTTTGCACGGGTATTGTTTGCCATATTTCTGGTTGGACTTAAGAAGATTCCGCCCATGTGCATCAGTTTGCTGGCCGGGAAATATGCAAAAAGGATACTCACCAGAAAGATATGGCCATAAAAAAGACCGCCAACACCTTGAGGAATTGTCGGACTGAAAGTTGCAAGGCCCATGGTAAGAGTTTTGATGCCGATAATGTCAACCTTTGTGAAATATCTCATGGCTAAACCGGTTGCTGCAATCCCGATGATAAGAAATAAGGGGAAATAGTCGGCTGCCTGGGAGATATAGGTAACCTTGGCATCGAATATTCTTCTTCCAAGCAGGAACAATGTTGCTGCAAGCAATACTAGGCCGGATAAAAATATTCCGGGAAGTCCCAATTGTACAATGCCATCAAAATATTCTAAAAATTTGATACAGGAAGGTACAGGGGAGGTAAAAAATCTGAAATGCCTTAACAATACCACTAAAAAGGAATAATGAAAGGCAAGAGCGCCTACCCAGAGAAAAATCTCCCAGGAATAGGAAAGCCTGTTTGATGCATTTCTGTTAAATGCGGCTTTGGTGTTTCTGAACAGAGACCTGAAAAGAAAAATTTCTAAAACCATACGCAGAAATACACCAGTAGTTGTATCAGGGTTGTCAATGGTGTTCTGTTTTATCCACGGTAGAGATTTTTGTTGCCCGCAGGTTGTCGGAATTCTGAACGGAACAGCAGAAGATGCCCATCCTAAAACCTTGTAAATAAACCCGGCAAGGAAGGCAATAATCGCTACATAGGGAAAAACAATTCCAAAGAACCACTGAAGCCCTGCTCCCTCAACCCCTGTGTATGCTACTAAAAAAAGTAGAAAAACAGCTGTCAGGGGGATCAAGTACTTTTGATTCATATTATAACCACCTCATTGTTTTATGCAGGACAAACCTAAATTTTGTCGTGCATGTTAAGAATTTTTTGAACTAAGGAGATCTTCTTCCGTAAGCTCAGCTACTAAACCAGCCCTTTCAAAAGCCCTGTGAATACGCCGTTTACTTTCAGTGGCTTTTAAAAGGAATATTTCTTCTTTACATTTCATATACTTGTTAAATGAAGCCAGAGCAATCTGGTCAACAATTTTTTCAAACTCCCGGATCATACTGCTATCAAGGATGTCCTCACCAATGTCCTTTAAAGCAAATACAAAACTGACCGCCTCGGAAGCGGAAAACGCCTGTACCGCTCTGATCCGGATTATCGGATCAAGCGCTTTTTCAAGAGTCTCTTTGTTGAATTTTCCCAGGATAAGATTGAACACATCTTCAATGGTTTCATGGGTGACAGCACCAACCGGATTATCAAATCTGTTCGAGTCTTTGCCCAGTATTTTTGCAGTTTGTAAAGGATATGTATCAATTGTTGCCTGGAACCATTTTTTTACAAACAAGTCTTTATTTTTTTTAAGTATCTGTTTTAAATCCATATTTTGTTTATATTTTTTTATTCAAAATTAATTTACTGCCTTAGTTTAATTGTTAAAAGGATATAAACTCCCTATAATTTTATGTCAAGGATTAATGCGTGCAGTAAATCAATTTCATGAATCCTCTAAAAGCTTGGCAATTGCTGCTATTTATAATATCCTTTTTCTTTTTTATTGAATAAATAACAGGGTTCAATTAAAAGAGATAAAATAAAACGGAGGCCCAATTTTCCCATTTACGAATCAGGGAAGTTGTGCTCAATCGATAAATTGGTAATTAATTTTTGAGTGGACCCTAAAGGGAAATTTACTGATATGGATAAAGATGGCAAAACCATGGATGAAGATGACAAAACAAAGGAGGGCCAGCAGGGCATCAATATTAACGTGCTTAAACAGGGCCTTTGTACTGGTTGTTCCGCATGTGTAGGTCTTTGTCCTTCCATGGAATATTATAAGGACAAAACAATCCTTTTTCATGATTGTAATCTTCCCAAAGGCCGTTGTTTTACATATTGCCCCCGCACCCCCACAGATCTTGAAGCCTTGAGATGTGCATTATTTAAACCAGAGGATATGGTATGGGAAATAGGGGCTTTCAAGGGCCTTTACATGACCCGGGCAACAGACAAAACGATTCGGGAAGGTGCGCAGCATGGGGGTACTGTGACAGCACTGATTCAATTGGCGCTGGCCGAAGGGATCATTGATGAGTCGATTCTGGCAGATCAGGACGATCAATTTTTACCGGTTGCTCAACCCATAGACGATGTGGATGAGGTTTTTGGCAAAGCCGGTTCAAAATTTGTAGTCTCACCGACACTATTGGCTTTCAATCGGATTTCCCAGACAGATACAGGGAAGATCGGTGTTGTAGCCACACCGTGCCAGGCTATGGCATTGGCAAAAATGAGAGTGAATCCGGTTTCCCAAGATAAGATTCGTATGGAAAAGCTAAAGCTTGTTATAGGGCTTTTTTGCGGATGGGCCCTTGACTGGCGCTTATTTCAAGAACTGCTGAAAGAAAAGGTAAGAGGCTGTAGAATTAAGAGCATAGATATTCTGCCCAGCAAGCATGCATGCATGGAAATCGTTACAGACGAAAAAATAGTCAAGATACCCATTAAAGAAGTCTTAAATTGTGTTCGGGATAATTGCAATTATTGTTTTGATATGACCTGCGAATTTACTGACATTTCAGTGGGGTCGGCTAGAAGTGAGGAAGGCTGGGATGTGGATAAAGGTTGGAACCAGGTGATTGTCAGAACATCACTGGGGGCAAAATTACTTGCCCTGGCCCGGGAAAAATGTATCCTGGAGTTTAAAGATGTACCAGATAAAAATATTGAAAAACTCAAAAAGGCTTCTGCCAATAAAAAGCGAACCTGTCTTATGAATCTGGTACAAAAGACGGGCAGCAGCGATGACCTTATTTATATTGACCCTGAAGATCCTGTTGTTCGCCAAATTCAAACCGGGAGGATATATGTCGAGCATATTGCTTGAAACCAAGACTGACTCTGAGGCACTTCTCATGGGAAATGATGCCATTTCCCGGGGGGCACTTGAGGCTGGTGTGAATGTTATAACAGGTTATCCGGGCACACCGTCTTCAGAGATCGTGGAGCAATTGGCAAAAGTAGCCGGGGACTGCAATCTATACGTGGAATGGTCTGTCAATGAAAAGGTTGCCCTGGAAGTGGCCGCGGCTGGATCATATGCCGGTTTAAAGTCCATGTGTGTTATGAAACAGGTTGGGGTGAACGTTGCGGCCGATTCTCTTCTTCATATTGCTGAGTATGGTACAAGAGGGGCGTTGGTGTTGGTTTCCTGCGAGGATCCTGGAGCGCTTTCAAGCACAAATGAAGGGGATTCACGCCCCTATGCCAAGATGATGGAATTCCCATTGCTGGAACCCGGGGATTTCCAGGAAGCAAAAGATATGGCCAAGTGGGCCTTTGAACTTTCCGAGAATCTTTGTAATATTGTTATGCTTCGATCGGTGACACGCTTGTCCCATGCCAGTGGAAATGTGATTATGGGTGAGCTTCCACAATCAGACCCTGAGGCGGTTTTTGAATTTAATGGAACACCCATGGACCAGATGAAAGGACCGATCCTTGCCTTTCCTACCCTGGTTGATCCATTAAGAAGACGCCAACAAGAAAAGCTCTCAAAGGCTGAGGCTGCTTTTGAGGAATCTGTGTTTAACACATATACCGGCCCTGAAAAACCCGAACTTCTTATCATTACAAGCTCTGTATGTCAGCTCTATACCAAAGAAGCCCTAAGCATCCTTGATCTGCAAGACCGTGTGGGGCTTCTAAAGCTGGGTACCACCTGGCCCCTGCCGCCTAAGCTTTTGGGAAAATACCTTGGCGTCTGTGATAAAATTTTTATTGTGGAGGAGGGAACGCCCTTTCTTGAGGACAATATAAAGGCTATGGCCGCTGAAAAGGCAAAACAGGTGGGTATAAAGACTTTTTTTGGCAGAAAAGACGGGACACTTCCTCCAGTTAACGAGTTGAACCCGGATATTTTGATTGAAGGCATTACCAGCATTCTGGAAATTCCCTTTCAGTCGGTTTCAGATGGATACAAGGCAAAAGCGAAAGAAATCGCTGCTGTCGGAGCACCGGTAAGAGAGCTGACTTTTTGTCCTGGTTGCCCTCACAGAGCATCGTTCTGGCTCATTAGAAGCGCACTCAAGCTGGATAATAGATCGGGTTTCCTCTGTGGCGATATCGGATGCTATAGCCTTGGGGCCGGGCCATGCGGATTTTCCACCATCAAGATCCTTCAGGCCATGGGTTCAGGTATGGGTATGGCAAGTGGATTTGGAAAGCTTGATCAATTTGGAATGTCACAACCGGTAATGGCAGTTTGCGGGGATTCCACTTTTTTCCATGCAGTACTGCCGGCCCTGGTCAATGCAGTACATAATCAGTCTGACATGATTCTGGTGGTGCTGGACAATTCAGGAACGGCCATGACCGGATTCCAGCCACACCCTGGCTCCCCAGCTGGTGCAACAGGAATGAAACTGCCCATGCTGGATATTGAAAAGCTCTGTTGCGCCATTGATATCCGGGTGGAAGTGAGTGATCCATTTGATCTTCAAAGCACCCGGGAGATACTGCTGGATCTGTTGGAAGACAGCGGTAATCCACGCGTGTTGATTTTAAAACAGCCCTGCGCCTTAAGTCCCATAAAGAAGGGAAGTAAGATGTATGAGATGTCCATTGATGTAAATCTTTGCCTGGCAGACCGTTGCGGCTGTAATAAACTGTGTACCCGTGTTTTTAAATGCCCGGGGCTGATGTGGGATACACTAAAGGGAAAAGTTCAGATCGATGAGGTACTTTGCGCTGGATGCGGCGTGTGTGCAAATGTTTGCCCCACCGGGGCCATTAATGCTGAAAGGGTGAGGTAATCAATGGAAAATACATTGCGTTGTGATCCATATAATTTGATAATCACGGGAGTCGGGGGGCAGGGTAATGTTCTGGCTTCCCGTGTTGTAGGAGATATGATGATTCATCAGGGGTATAGAGTTACCATCGGAGAAACCTTTGGTGCTTCACAGAGGGGAGGATCTGTAATGAGCCATTTGCGAATTTCAGCCCGGAACGGGTTTTCGCCCCAGATGCCAGAGGGAAAGGCGCATATGGTGGTGGCACTGGAGCCCATGGAAGCAATCAGGGTTTTGGCCGTCTATGGCAATCCCAAAGTCAAAGTGTTGTGCAATACCAGACCCATACAGTCTGTGGGCGTGATCTGTGGGGATCAGATTTATCCTGAGCTAAAACAAATTATCCAGTGGATTGAGTCACTCAGTGAAGATGTGAGATTTTTTGATACCACAAAAGAGGCATTAAACCTCGGCAGTCCGATTTTCGGAAATATCATGGCAGTGGGTGCATTGTCAGCCACGGGCGATCTTCCCATGTCTTTAAAGGTGTTTGAAAAAGTAATATCAAAAAAAATTCCCGCCGGTAAAGTTGAAACCAATTTAAAAGCCTACCAAATCGGCAAGGGTTTGGTTTGACATAAAAACAATTAATTAATGCCTTATGAGGTGCTATATAAAATTTATTAAACAAATTAAAAAGCGAGGACAAGTATGAGCGAAAATAAACATCTTTATGTATTGTGGACCAATGATAATTTGGAAACCTCAGAAAAAATGGTTTTCATGTATACGATTAATTCCCTTAAAAATGGCTGGTGGGAAAAAGTAACTCTCATTGTTTGGGGGGCCACGGCCAAGCTGGTGAGTGAAAATAAGAATATTCAAAAAAAAATTAAAGAAGCTTTGGATAACGGCGTCCATATAACTGCCTGCAAGGCCTGTGCCGATCAGCTAGGAGTAACTGATGATCTTGAAAAACTTGGAATTGAAGTTAAATACTGGGGCGTTCCGCTGACTCAAATTTTAAAAGATAATGAAAAGGTTTTAACGATATAAAATTAGAAAATGATTAAAAATTGTCTGAATTGTTTTGCTTTGATTTTATGAATTGTTTTTGCTATCTTTCAATTTTTTTAAACCAATCTTTGTGAATTTGATAAATAAAAGGACAGTTTAAGATACCTGTACTGGGAAATGAAAATGAAAAGGTTGAGAAACTATATAAAAAAATGGGGATTTGCTGGTTTAAG